>Ga0208648_1002895_pt1 | contig 11337 bp, 8 predicted proteins | sample AntAceMetag02UKL_FD_184772 | JGI IMG/M metagenome (GOLD analysis project Ga0208648, IMG submission 184772) | Saline lake microbial communities from Ace Lake, Antarctica - Antarctic Ace Lake Metagenome 02UKL (SPAdes) (version 2) | ecosystem: Environmental > Aquatic > Non-marine Saline and Alkaline...
AAAGCGACCACTGCTTTTTGTTCAAAATAAATTGATAATTTTTTAATCTGTTTAAAATAATCAGGAAATTTTAGCCAGGATAAAGAGGCAATCAACACCTGCCAAGTGTTATCGTATTCCAATCCTCGGGAAACCCATGCGAGTTTTATAAAGAAAAAATACTAAATAGCCATGATCAATCTTGAATTATTCCTAACCTTGTTTATATTAGACTATTATGGAAAAAGAAAAAAATAATATCTTACAAGATCCAAAAAAAATAGAAAAAGAGCTGGGTGAATTTTTAAATAAAAAATTTGGCGGCAATGTTAAAATCATTATGCCTGCAGTTCTTCCCCAGCAGGAAACGATCATGGGAAAAACCTCCACGGGAAAAAAAACGATTATCGATTTTAATATCAAACCCCGGGAGCTTATTGCTTATCTTGATCAATACGTGGTTCGGCAAACAAAAGCAAAATCAGTTCTGGCAACAAAAATATGCACCCATTTTAACCGGATCAGGCATTCTCAAACCACGGGAAACGGACTGTCAAAAATCACGGGCAATATTAAATCCAATATTCTAATGTTAGGCCCTACGGGAATTGGCAAGACCTATCTGATTAAGCTGATTGCAAAAAAAATTGGGGTTCCCTTTGTAAAGGCTGACGCCACAAAATTCTCAGAAACAGGTTATGTTGGAGGGGATGTAGAGGATTTGATCCGGGATCTGGTAAGGGAAGCCAACGATGATATCAAACTTGCCGAATGCGGAATTGTCTACATTGATGAGATTGATAAAATTGCGGCAAGCCCCAGTGTAACAGGTGCCCAGGTGTCTCGGACAGGTGTTCAGAGAGCCCTTTTAAAACCCATGGAAGAAACCGACGTTAACTTAAAAGTTCCCCATGATCCTGTTTCCATGATGCAGGAATTGGAATCCTATCAGAGAACGGGTAAAAGGACCACGCGGGTCGTAAATACATCTAATATCCTTTTCATCGTCAGCGGAGCATTCTCAGAACTTTCTGATATCATCAAAAGACGGTTATCAAAACAAAATATCGGATTTGGCTCAAAGCTTGTAAAATCTCAAAAAGAAAATGAGCTGTTAAAACAGACCAAAGCTCAAGACCTGGTAAATTTTGGTTTTGAATCTGAATTCATAGGAAGACTTCCTGTTAGATGTGTTCTTGAAACGCTCAGCCGAAAAGACCTGTTCTCAATTTTAAAGATGCCCAATAACCCGGTTATTTTGAGTAAAAGGCTTGACTTTAACGCATATGGTATAAAAATTATTTTCACAGATGACGCTTTAAAACTTCTTGCAGAAAGAGCTTATGAAGAGAATACCGGGGCCCGGGGGCTTGTCAGTGTTATTGAAGAAGCATTGCTTGATTTTGAAGAAAAACTTCCTTCTCATGATCTTTTAAAATTCACTGTGACAAAACAAGTCCTGGAAGATCCAAAAACCCAGCTTGAAGATTTTTTGTCAAAACAAAATTCTTTAAAATGGGATAATCTTTATGAAAAAGCCCTCCTTGACCAGAAAAATTATATTTCAGAATACATTAAGGAGAAGAGTAAAACATTTTCCTTAAGACATGGACTTACCCTTTCACAAATCCGATGCAACATGGCAGCGCTTTATTTTTGTAATAATGTCATGGAAATTGAAGACGTCTTAAAAAAAATAAAAAAATATCATGATTCAATTAAGGAAATTGAAGTTGAAGTGTTAAAAAGTTATAATTTGAATATTATTTTTGAAGAAGATGCAATTGATTTTTTAATGGAACAATTTATCAGTCATAATGCAACAATTGAAGAAATATTATCAAAAATATATGATAATTATTATGATGGATTTAACCTTATTCGTGAAAAAACAGGAAAAAACAGGTTTTTCATCTCAAAAAACGCCTTGATAAACAATGAGGCCTATCTTAACGATCTTATCAGGAAAGAAATAAAATGATTGGAATTTCAAAACTTTATTGTGCTACTGTCGAACCATCAGATGCATTAAGATACTCAAGACAATCAGGGCAGCTTCCCTCCCATCTTTTGCAATTCTCCAAAGACAAAAAACCTGTTGTGGTCTGGAACATGACAAGACGCTGTAATCTTAAATGTGTTCACTGCTATGCCAGATCAGAAGACATTTCCTATGACAATGAACTTAACCATGAACAATGCATTGCCATGATTGATGATCTGGCCAAATTTGGCGTACCAGTTCTTTTGTTTTCAGGCGGAGAACCCACTGTGCATCCAAGACTTGTGGAGTATGCCAAATATGCTGTCAGCAAAGGCATGAGAGCCGTTATCTCCACCAATGGAACCCTTATCACAAAAGAAAAAGCCAAACTATTAAAAGAAGTCGGGCTTTCCTATGTTGGTATCAGTCTTGATGGTTTAGAAGAGACCCACGATAAATTCCGAGGGGTTCAAGGAACTTTTAAAAAGGTAATGACAGCCATTGAGAATTGCAAGGAAGCCGGTATCAAAGTTGGATTGCGGTTTACCATTAACAAAAGAAATGTAAATGACATTCCTGGTATCTTTGACCTTCTTGAAGAAAAAAATATCCCCAGAGTCTGTTTTTACCACCTGGTATATTCCGGCAGAGGGTCTGAAATTGCCAAGGAAGACCTTTCCCATGAAGAGACTCGCAAAGTTCTTGATCTTATAATGGAGAGAACAAAAGACCTTCATGACCGGAACCTGGCAAAAGAAGTCCTCACTGTGGACAATCATGCTGACGGCCCTTATGTGTACCAGAAGTTATTGGACGAGGACCCGAAAAGAGCGGCTGAGGTTATGGAATTGCTTGAAATGAATGAAGGCAATAATTCAGGCAGGGGCATCGGATGTATTTCCTGGGATGGTGAAGTCCACCCGGATCAGTTCTGGCGGGAAAAAAGCCTGGGCAACATCAAGGACATGCCTTTTTCCAAGATCTGGACCAATGTTGACAATGAATTTTTAATGAAACTTAAAGAAAAGAAAAAACATATCAAGGGCCGATGTGCTGAGTGTAGATGGCTTGATATTTGTGGCGGTAACTTCAGGGCCAGGGCAGAATCTGTTGCCAATGATCCCTGGGACAGCGATCCAGCATGTTACCTGACGGACAAAGAAATCAAAAAGGAGAATTCATAATGCTTTTTCCAGATTCCCGGGGACGAAGATTAAGGGCTACCAGTAATTTTAGAAGAATGATAAGGGAAACAAAACTTTCCTGTGATGATTTGATTCTTCCTTTATTTGCCATAGAGGGGAAAAATGTAAAAAAACCCATTGAATCCATGCCAGGTCATTTTCAACTCTCCTGTGACCATATTGTCAAAAAAGCAAAACAGGCCCTTGATGCTGGTATTCCAGCCATTATTTTATTCGGCATCCCGGACAAAAAAGATCCTTTGGCAACAAGAGCCTATGCTTCTGACGCTATTGTTCAAAAAACAGTTCAAGAAGTAAAAGAAAAAGTACCGGATATTTCTATTATTACTGATGTCTGCCTTTGCGCTTATACTGATCATGGCCATTGCGGGGTTGTGGAAAACGGTATTATTGAAAACGATGCATCACTTGACCTTCTTGCAAAAACCGCTCTTTCACATGTCAAAGCCGGTGCAGATATGGTAGCTCCGTCAGATATGATGGATGGCAGAGTCGGTGAAATCAGACAACTCCTTGATGAAGAAGGGTTTTCTCACATTCCTATAATGTCCTATGCCGTCAAATACAGCTCGGCATTTTACGGTCCGTTCAGACAGGCTGCCGAGTCAGCACCTCAATTTGGTGACAGGAAAACCTATCAGATGGATCCTGCAAATTCCACTGAAGCCATCAGGGAAGCCACAATGGATATTGAGGAAGGTGCGGATATTATCATGGTAAAACCCGCTCTTGCCTATCTTGATATTATCTATCGATTGAAGCAGGAGATCGACCTTCCCATTGCTGCATATAATGTCAGCGGAGAGTATTCAATCATGAAAGCAGGAGAAATGATGGGTTGGGTCAATGCAAAAGAGCTTATCATGGAAACCCTTTTGTCCATAAAACGAGCCGGTGCAGATTTAATTTTGACCTATTCCGCCATTGATGTTGCAAGGGAGCTAAATGACTGATGAAGCATCCCCACGAACAGAATAACCCTTCCCATACCCTTCGCCTGGTTGCATGGGAAACCACCAGAAGGTGCAACCTTGCCTGCAAGCATTGCAGGGCAGTAGCAGAAGACCATCCCTATGATAATGAACTTGATACAAAGGCCTCGTTTAAATTATTGGAACAGATCAAAGAAGTCGGAAATCCCATTATTATCCTCACTGGAGGAGAACCGCTTTTAAGGGACGATATTTTTGATATTGCAGCATTTGGAACAAAATTAGGGCTTCGCATGGTGATGGCACCCAATGGGACCTTGATTACTGAAGATAGTGCAAAAAAAATGAAAGACTCGGGCATAAAAAGAATCAGCATCAGTCTGGATGGTTCAACACCTGAAACCCATGATACTTTCAGGGGAATAAAAAATGCCTTTGAAAAATCCATCCAGGGCATTAAGATTGCCAAACAAGCTGGCATTGAATTTCAAATCAACACAGTCATAACAAAAACCAATCTGGATCAGATACCTAAAATTTTAGAGCTGGCGGAAAATTTAGGAGCAGTGGCCCATCATATTTTTCTTCTTGTTCCCACAGGACGGGGAAAATATATTGTGGACAGTGAAATCAGTGCCAGAGAGTATGAAGAAACCTTAAACTGGTTTTATGATCAAAGTCAAAAAACAAGCCTTCAACTCAAGGCAACATGCGCACCGCACTATTATAGAATCTTACGTCAACGAGCCAAAGAAGACGGCAAACGAGTAAGTTTTGAATCCCATGGCCTGGATGCTGTCACAAGAGGGTGTCTTGCCGGAACGGGATTTTGTTTCATTTCCCATGTGGGAAGGGTGCAGACATGCGGTTTCCTTGATGTGGAATGCGGCGACATTACCAAACAGACCTTTAAAGATGTATGGGAGAATTCCCAGGTCTTTAACACATTGAGAGATTTTAATACTCTTGAAGGCAAATGCGGCATCTGTGAATTTAAACAGGTTTGCGGTGGGTGCCGGGCCCGGGCCTATGAAGCGACGGGCAGTTATCTGGCTCAGGAGCCATTGTGTTCCTATCAACCGAAAAGGACCAAATAGCTAGCCTGCCTAAATAGTGCCTGACCGAAAACCCCGTGTTTGGGCGAAAAATTGCCCATATACAAGGCGCAAAAAATCTTGAAACCGGAGTGTACTACTGTACATGAGGCCCGATTTATAATTTGGCAAGATTTTGCAGCAACGCAGTAGATGGGTGAGTTTTCGTTCAAACACTAACTAAATGGAATTGAGCAGCAGTGTAATAGGCCTGTCTTCCTCTGCACTTCCTGCAAAGCGCACCGGCCCTGGACGTCTGTATCGATCCTGGTTCCCGTTAGCCCCCATCCATTCTTTTCTTAAGGCTTTAAAAACTCTGAAAGCATTTGAATCTAAATCTACCAGGCTTTTTTCAATCACAAGTTCCAGCTTTCCTTTTCTTTCCTCAAGGCGCATCAATTTTGCAATGGGGATGCCAATGGGTTCCCACTTATCAAACTTTTTCTCAAGATTTTTAATAACAGCCATTTGTCCTGTTGCCCCATTTGCAATGAGGTGGAATGCTGTAATACCAAGGTTGTAGGTATAATTGCAGTCAAAATATGTTGGATCAGAACCCCGGCCATCATATCCGTAAAAATGGGTCTGTGTTTTAAATTTGGGGTCAGATTTTTTAAATATCCGGGCAATAGGTTCAGGTATATTGTCATCCTGGCTGATCACCTCACTATTTATTAATACCTGTTTCAATGTTTTCAAAGAAATGATGGATTCTTTAATTAACAAATATTTATCTTCAGGATTTTTAAATATGCTTTTTGCAATTTCATTGGGAATAAATTTAGAGTTTTTCATAATTGACATGTAATAAGATCTTTCAATACCAATTTTGTATTTTCCCTGTTCCTTTAAAATGCTTAGATATTCTTTGACCATCTCCATGATAATCTCTTCGGTTTTTACCTGGGAAAATTGAAAATTGCCATGGGTATCTCTTTCCACAAGAAGGCCTTCCCGAAAAAATGAGGGCAGCTGGCTGAATAAATCATCATCCCTTAAATTCCAGATTGAAAACTTATTTTTTTCTCCCATACCCCGGGTCAGGCGCCTTAAGTATTCAAGCTTGGTATTTAATGTGGGAAATGAGGTGTGAAAATCATTGTCATGAATATGGTTATAATCCGCAATAATAGTATTTAATTTGATGATAAATACCTGGATTTCATTTATAAACTCAAGAATCCCTTCCGGAATAATCATTACACCAAAATTTTTTCCACATGCAGCTCTTTGAACAATGGTATCACATATTAATCTGGACCAATGGCGTAATGTCATGCCATAGGCAGTATAATCAATTATTCCTTCTTTTTGAGCTTTTTCAATTCTCTGATGGTCTGTATAATCGGCCAACTCTTCACCAACAAAAGAAAGGTTGGCATGGGTCTGAAAAGCACATTCCAATGTCAGGTGGCTTGCAACTCTTCCCATTACTTTACAAACATGCCAGTATTTAATGTCTGAACTGGCATCCGTTGTCAGGTTACTGATATTTTGTGAAAATGCTCTGGCTGCAGTATGAAATCCAAAGGATATGGCGCAAAGTGTTTCTTTGTCATCTGTTTTTATATGTATATCCCCGTCAATGGTTTTGGGAACACCAATGACCTTAATACCAGCACTTTTAAATTGCTGAGCAAGAAAGATCGCATTTGTATTTGAATCATCTCCTCCGATCACAACCAGGGCTTCAAGTCCAAGTTCCATGCAGGTTTTTAACGATAATTCCATTTTCTTTCTGGAATCGATTTTGGTTCTCCCGGTCTTGATCATGGAAAAACCACCCATATTCCGATATGCATCCACAAGGCTCTGGGTAATTTCAACATATTTTGACTCAAGCAAACCGTCAGGTCCTGAAAGAAATCCAAACACTCTTGATTCTGAATTATACTTTTTCACCTCATCATAAAGCCCTGCAATCACATTATGCCCGCCAGGTGCAGGGCCACCTGAAAAAAACACACCAATATTCCGGCGTTTCTTAAATGCCTTTTTGGCTTTGTCAGTTATTTCATCCCCGGGAATAATCCTTTGAACATTGTTATTAATAACATCAGGAAGTAATTTTGTGGCTTCCTTGTTATTACTTAATTTATATTCAGGACACTCTTTGATATTTGTATACTTTGAAGAAAAAATCTTAATTTTCTTTGGGGAAAAGGACCGCCTTTCAATGGTTTCAGTATTTACATCCGAGGTCACATAACCTGTTTTCGGGTGATTCAACAAAAATTCAAGAGATGCACAATTCAAAGGCTCCATATTCACTCCTGTTATCATTCTTTATTTTTAATTAAAAGACCTTGATTCATTTTTGTACTCAAATATCCATCCATCATCAAATGAACGATATGGTGAATGACACAGACAAGTAGTGCTGTCCCAAATTCGCTGAAATAGGTCACCTGGATCATGACAGATAAGGCCAATGTCTTTTGTGATCCCATAAAAATAATACTTTCATAATGGCCTTTTTCCACTCTGAAAAATCTTACCAGCAAAAAAGAAACCCCCAGAAGTATTAAGTGAAAACCACTCACAAGAACCAGTATATAAAAAAAGGTCAGACCACTGCCTATAATAACCTGCTTTGCCCCGGAAAGGGAAATAAAAACAATACTGATTATCATCCACTGGTTTAAGAGCTGCAATTTGAATTTACGCAATTGGCCTGGTTTAAAAACCCTGGCCTTTGCCACCATCCCGATCATCAAAGGGAAAAGAACCAAAAGGATCAATTTTATAATAATAGCACTCCGGTCAATCACCAGCACTTTTTGCTGATCAAGAAATGATAAAAGAATAGACAGTATGACAGGAATGGAAAAGATGCCGATAAAATTTGACAGAATCGTTATAAAAAGCGCATGGGCCATATTACCTCCTGCCGTTCCCGTCATGACAATCCCGGAAGACAGTGTCGTGGGCATTACAGCCACGATAAAAAGGCCAAGGATCACCCCGGTTTCAAGGGGAAGAAGGCAAAGCAAACCAGCGGCTATTGGGGCAACAAAAATAATGACAACCAATGCTAAAACAGTTGATTTAATATCCCTGATTCCGGCTTGTATCTGATCGCTTTCTATCAAAAGGCCGGAAATAATAAAGATTAAAAATATCATTATTTCCGGACCGTAATTTCCCTTTAGAACAAGTCCGATTTTTAACAGGCTATTGGATGAATCAATCATAACAGCGGCAAAAACAAGGACAAGACTGACTAAAAACCATTGTTTTTTAATTTTTTGTACCATACCTCTTTTTTTCCTATTCAAATTAATAGGGATACCTATGATACATTTGGCTTTGAGTCAATCTTTTGTTCAAATTTTCAGCGACTATCCTTGATTCTAATTCAAGAAAAATGGTAAAGATCATCAACAAAACTATATTTAAGGAGCAAATAAAATTGGCGTTTAATTTATTTAAAAAAAAGAGTCCGGAAAAAAAAGAACAAGGCAACAAAATCTTTTCAAGGCTGAAAACCGGGTTGTCAAAAACAAGAAAGCTATTAACCACTGACATCAATGACCTTTTTGGTTCAGGCAAGACAATTGATGACGCGCTTTTTGAAGAATTGGAGGAAGTCTTGATCTCATCTGATCTGGGTATTGATGTGACCATGGAAATGATGGGAAAAATAAAGGACAAAGCCAAAAAACTGTCAAGCTCTGAAGAACTCAAACAGGTATTAAAAGAAGAATTAATTGGATTGTTCCCGAATAATCCTGTTCCGAATAAACCTATTCCGAATAAAACTGGTATAGACAATTTTGATAACCTAAATGAGCAACCAAAGGCAAAACCCCATGTCATCATGGTTGTCGGTGTCAATGGAACCGGCAAAACCACGACTTTGGGGAAACTTGCCATGAAATTCACTTCCCAGGGGAAAAAAGTACTCATTGCAGCAGCAGACACTTTCAGGGCCGCAGCAATTGAGCAGGTCGAAATCTGGGCAAAACGATCCAACTCTTCCATTGTCAAACATAAAGAAGGAGCTGATCCGGCAGCCGTTGCTTATGATTCTGTTGAAGCTGCTCTTGCCAGAGATATTGACATCGTATTAATTGATACTGCGGGCAGGCTCCACACACAAAAAAATCTCATGGAAGAACTCAAAAAAATAAGGCGCTCCATTAACAAAAAACTGCCGGGTGCACCCCATGAAGTACTCATGGTATTAGACGCAACCACTGGTCAAAATGCCATTTCCCAGGCTAATCTGTTTAATGAAGCAGTTGAACTCACCCAGATAGCACTGACAAAACTTGACGGGACGGCAAAAGGCGGTATTGTTGCAGCCATTGCAAGCACAATGAAACTACCCATAAAATATATTGGTGTGGGAGAACAGATTGAGGATCTTCAGGAATTTGATCCAATACTTTTTATTAATGCATTATTTGATTAAATCATCATAAAGGAACAATCATATAGCTGGAACCTTTTTACAAAAACTTTCCGGAATAATTTTCATTGGATTTGGGTTAAAACTTGCTTATTGCTAATAAGTGATAAATAAATAAAAACATGGGAGAACCTTATGAGTGGACAAATCACGATTTCCATCTGGTTATTTCTCTTTCTTGTTCTCATTTCAATCATTGCCTTGCTTGATCGAATACTGATTCCAAGCAGCCGCTGGTTTCTTCGCAGACGTATCAACAGGGTAATAGAAGAACTAGGAACCCGGCTTGATATCGAAATAAGACCCTTCCAATTAACCAAACGTCAGGTCTTAATTGATCGTTTGTCCTATGATCCAATAGTCATAGAGGCAATCAAATCATATGCAAAAGAAAAAGACATGCCCCTTGAAATGGTTCAAAAGAAAGTATCCACCTATGCAAAAGAAATTATTCCTTCCTTTAACGCTTATTTTTATTTCAGAATCGGATACTGGATTGCAAAAAAAATAGCCCGGCTTTTATACAGGGTACGAGTCGGACTTTTTGAAGATGATGAGTATAAAAAGATTGACCCTGATTCCACCGTTGTTTTTATCATGAACCACCGTTCCAACATTGATTATATTCTTGTGGCATTCCTTGCTGCAGAAAGAACCACACTTTCCTATGCCGTTGGTGAGTGGGCTAAAATTTGGCCTTTGCATATGTTATTTCGGTTTATGGGAGCTTTTTTTGTAAGAAGAAACTCTGGCAATGCTTTATATCGCAGGGTTCTAGAAAGATATATCCACATGGCAACCCAACAGGGTGTCTGTCAGGCCGTCTTTCTTGAAGGCGGTCTCAGCAAAAATGGTAAACTCCAGGAACCCAGACTCGGTCTGGTTGATTACATGCTGCGGGGTTTTGATCCTGAAAAAGACCGGGATATAATCTTTATTCCTGTGGGCATCAATTATGATCGTACAATAGAAGACAGGAGTCTTTTAAGATCATTAAATTCTGATTCACAAAAAAGAAGCCTTTGGTTTATTTTCAAGACATCGGTTTGCTTTGTTTTGAGAAACTTCACCCAGATGCTGCTTTCCCGATGGCGTCGATTTGGTTATGCCTGTGTGAATTTTGGAAAACCGATTTCTACAAAAGCCTATTCAAAAAAGCATCAAATTATTTTTAAGAATCTGCAACGTAAGCAAAGGTTTTCTGAAATCAAAAAATTGTGTGACACATTGATGGCCAACATTTCTGATGTTGTTCCAATTGTTCCTGTATCTTTGGTATCCCAGATATTTTTAGAAAATCTTGACAAAGAGCTTAGGATTTCAGACATTGAGGATGAGTGTGGATCGATTTTATTAACCATAAAAAATAATGGTGCACCTGTCATTGAAACTGCTCATAGCACAAGAAAACTTGCTATTTCTGAAGCAATTTCATTGATGTTACTTCGGGGCATGATAAATGAAACAGATGGTATATTTACCTGTAATGAATCAGAAATCCATTTGTTACAATATTATGCCAATGCACTTAACCAATGGTTATAGGAGCAGGGGGAAATAATTGTTGTTGATCAGGGGTCAGCAAATGTCATATTAGTTTTACTTTTTTGATAAGATTTTTTATAAAATATCTATATCTTTAAACCAGTGCAATGCGATTTTTTCTATTGGATATTGGATCATGCCCATAACAGACAATAAAAATTATTCTTTTTCGTTCAATATGATA
>Ga0208648_1002899_pt1 | contig 11323 bp, 8 predicted proteins | sample AntAceMetag02UKL_FD_184772 | JGI IMG/M metagenome (GOLD analysis project Ga0208648, IMG submission 184772) | Saline lake microbial communities from Ace Lake, Antarctica - Antarctic Ace Lake Metagenome 02UKL (SPAdes) (version 2) | ecosystem: Environmental > Aquatic > Non-marine Saline and Alkaline...
TATTTCAGCGGTTGCAGATTGCCCCCTGACGGAGAGTATCTCGCAAGGTCCACAAGTTCTCTCAGCGTATCCATTCCTATAGCGGTTTCCTGATAAAATCTCCTGTAACTTCTGCTTTTTCGTACCACATTATCAATCATCTTATCCTCTTTTTTTGATAAGAACTTGTTTTCTTAGAAAAAAACCATACCGAAATGCCACTTGGGCGTCAAGGAAAAAGAAACCTCAATATAGGTGGGGTCAGATTGGATTGTGGCGGTGAGGTGTTGGTTTCCCAGCCTCCTTCTCGATTGAAGATACTATATCACTGTTGTTGCAGGGTTTTTCAAAAAAAGTGAACAAATGATCTGGCAGTCTTGAATGATTTTGGTGGATGTGGTATGCTAACTTAATGTATTGTTAACTTGGCATATTCTCAATATATGTCAACCAATGCCGAACCTGACATAGGGAATCAGATAACACAGGTTGCCTCAGTTTGCTCGAATTGATGATAACACAGGTTTTTAGGTTGCTGAGATCTTTGACTTCTATCAAGACAAAGAGGATTAAAACCAGGCTGGAATTGGTTGTCGAGTAGACCGAGGACTCCCATGGCTACAGGCTGAAGTTTGTTTTGTCCGTTTGCCGCCTGGTTTCCCAGCGGTGCCACAATATCTCAGCCATACCTTCGGTCGCGCCCCGGTCCCTCACAGGTAGGGTCCCTGTCACATGGTAGAAGTGGGAGCTACATCTGTCCCCGTTATCCGTTACGGAGCGTGTCAGGTACAGATTGAACCCTGGTCTGATTTCACACGCCGCCAAAGGCCAGGCTTGGGTTTTAAACTTGGTATATCATAAACTTCCAATAATTGATCTGCACACTTCGCCTGAAGAATCTCTGGACCGCAACCGCATAGACCGAAAACTAACCTCCCCAACATGTGGTTGTTGCAGATCATTAAAAGGGAGGTTTTCTGATGTACAAAGAGATTTATGTTGCTGCGTTGGTTGTGATTTTCCTTGGATTTGTGTCAACTTCATCAGCCAAGTCTGCTAAATATAGGTGGTGGAAAGATCAGGATTTGGTTCAGAAAGTCAAGATCGCTAAGGAACAGCAAGACAAAATCGATAATATTTTTAGGAAATCACGGTCAGACACGAAGAAACTGAGGACGAAAGCCCGCGAACTCAAGACCCAGTTGAACAGTATCTTCGGGAAGGCGGATCTGGATCAAAAAAAATTTAGTGAGACCCTAATTAAATTTGCGGATATTCGTAAACAACTGTACATTGAAATGGTCAAAGTGAAGTTCAAGGTCAGAGAGGTTTTTGATAAGGATCAAATCAAAATCCTCTTGGCTGAATATCCCATATATTTCAACCTCGGTGCTAAATGGTCAGGCAAGGCTGGTCGGCCCAGTAAAGAGAGGAAACTGAAAACTCTTCCGGAAAACAAGTAACCTCCCCGTCGCGCGCAAGAGGCCTGAACAATTATGGAATAACGGCTTTTTCGTTTTCCAGAGGTGTTTGCAACGTTAGAATCTGCCAAGGCTCTGACCGGGTCTCTTTACGCTTCACGGCGCATCAGATAACGTAGTCCACAAAACAACTTAACGGACGAAGCAAGGGACGTTAGACTATTGGTTACGCTACGGGGGAAACGCATCGGGCAGGAAGAGTTTGAGCAGATCCGAAATGATAATTCTGAGGCTTTCAGTGAAAAGCCAGAGTTCCCAGGCCTCGTCGCTTGGCTCAGAGAACCCACTCAAATGGACCGAGCATACCTCAGTCCGCCGGAGTATGACTTGAACAATTCCCGAAGTCACAAGTGGTTGCATGATGCAAGCGAATGTTTCAAATAGAAAAATATGGCCGCTCTGGCCCTTCAGAGGTTAAGATAAATTGTGTAAAGTGATAAGAATACCTATTTCGCTGCCAGACTCATGTTTGAAACGCATTTCAGCCGAACAGATTTTTGATCCCTTTCACAGGATTTTTTGATAAGTCTATGTCTATGACTTGGCTAGCCTCTTTCCCCAGATCAGGAAATACGTTTTTTAGAAATATTCTGTACGAGGTGTACGGCTTGGAGTCTTCCACCTTTCACACGGAGCTAGATATCCCGTTGACAAAAAACTATAGTGATTATCCCTTCGTCAAGACGCACCTCCTGCCCGATCAATTGATTCCGAAAGACTCGACTATTCCCGCCATTTATCTCGTTCGGGATGGCAGGGATGCGTTGTGCTCCGAAGCGCATGCCACCAAAGACTTTGTCCATCCTCATTCGCACTTTCTTGAAAACCTGAAGGCAGCCATCATTGCAGAAAAGGGAAGCTTTTTTGGGGGTTGGTCAAGAAATGTGTTGGAATGGATTGAGCGCACGGAAATCGTCATCCGGTTTGAAGATTTCATCAGATACCCCCTGGAATGCGTTGAACGGATAAGACGATTCATGGATTTGCCGGAACCCGACATAAACAAACTCCCGACATTTGAAGCCCTCAAATACGGGGTACCCAAATATGGCGCAAGAAAGGACCTCCTCCTTACTGAAGCAGAAAAGAGACGAACGGCGAGAAAATCGTTCAGAAGAGGTAAGATTGGAGCATGGAAGGACGAGATGCCAGAAGAACTTCTGGATCTATTCTGGAGCATGCACGGCGAAACTATGGAAATGATGGGTTACACATATGATGGCGAGAATAGAGCTGATCTGAATCCCGATGTTGACTACAAGGTCATGGAAAAGCTCGATATACCCATTGCAAAGAAAGAGAATCGCAAATTCAGGGTACTCGTAGAGGCCGATAAATTGGCCGATCCTGTTAATGACGGTGTAAAAAGATACCTGCTGGAGCTTCTGGCGGGTTTTGTTCCAGTCGTGGAGAACAGGAGAAGCAGGTGGCAAATTGATCTTTATGTTGACGGTAAGGTCTGTTCGATTATTGACCTAAAGGACCAGATTTCCAGGGACTTCAGATCAGAGCCGCTCAACGGGAAAAATCGACAAAAGGAAAAGAGGCAAGAAAAGGTTCCCGAACATACATCAGAGAGAAGACCTAAAAAAACTGAAAGTCTATCTCCGATGTCTGAAGTTGGAGCATCGACGGGGTACACTCAGGTTAAGGAATTTATCAAAAGGTATATCCCGGCATGGCTGGACCGGATGCTTTTTTTTCATAAGGTTATGGCATATCTCAATAGAGCGGAAGAAATGGACCGTGGTTCGACCGACCCGAGAGGTGTTGCTAAAAAGAAAGAACTTCTTGAATCTTATGACCTCATCCATTTATCCCTGCCACAGCACTACCTACCCTTTGAAATGCTCAGTGCCAAGTTTGTCACTACGGTCCATGATTTCACCACCCATTATTTTCCCAAAGCCCATACGAAAATTAATATTGCTAACGCAAAACGCGGCCTAAAGTTTGTGGAAAGAAAGAACTCGGACATCATCGCCGTATCTTCTTCAACCCATCATGACGTACTGAAGGAATGCAATATCTTCCCTGCTAAGGTCCATATGGTTCATGAGGCAGCTAATAAAAAGAAATTCAAATTTGAGATAAATCGGGATGATACCCAGAAAATCAAAGAAAAATACCATATTCCCCTGGATAGGCCCTACTTCTTTTGTCTTTACACCTTAGAACCTCGAAAGAACATAACAAACACCATTAGAGCATTTAAATCCATGTTAAGGGATGATCCTGGAATAGATCTGAACCTCGTGATAGGAGGGGAAAAGGGTTGGGGTACTGACAACCTTTTTAAGACAATTCATACTTTCTCCAATCGGGTTATCTTCACCGGATTTATCGATGATAAAGACCTTTCATCCTTGTATTCCGAAGCACTTGCATTTTGCTATTTGTCGTTTTATGAGGGTTTTGGTCTTCCTGCGCTTGAAGCCATGAATTGTGCGACACCCGTCATTTACGGCCGCAACAGTTCCCTCATTGAGGTGGTTGGAAAAGGAGGCCTTCCGGCAAATCCCTATGATGTGGCTGATATCCGAAAGAAATTCGAAATGATTTACTACGACCACAAGCTTCGCCGTAGAAAAGGGATGCTCGCCCTGAAAGAATCCCTAAAATTCTCATGGCGCAAAACCGTTATAGAGACGCTAAGTGTCTACGAAGGCATTATTCTCAGGGACGACCGAGAAACGTAACGTCAGGGGGGACCTGTCTGATGCTGCCTGTTGGGTGCATTGTGAAAAATATGCTCTGCAAAATTGCACATTCGATTAATACAAGCCTCAACAGGAAAGCGTTTGGTGACATTCAGACGTTCGTCATGTTCATCGGTTAGCCCATCAAAATGATCCATGTTACACGGAATCCCTTTGATAATATCGTTAAGAAGTAGAGGGGGCAACGAAAAACGGAGAAAAATCACTCTCAAACGGATTCTCAAGAACACCGACAGACTCCTTCTCCAGACATCTACAATTCAATGGACTTAGAACAACAAAAAAGGGTAAGACCGAGTTGCTTTCATATCGGTCTGCCAAAAACCGGCACAAAGACGCTTCAGAATCATCTTTTCCCTGAGCATTCTCAAATCTACTATCTTGGGAAGTGGTCCAATCGGGCACTAACCCGCCATCAGGAACATCAATGGCGTGGGTCCAAGAAGGGGAACCCCCCAGGGTGCCGTAACCGTCTTGTGGAAGAACTCCTCTATCAAATCTACAAAGGGGATTGCTTGAATCCTGATATGAGCCGATCTCTTGACCTTTTTTCTCAGTCCGTGGCGCCGTCCATTGAAAAAAATAGTGTACCAGTCTGGTCCTGGGAAACAATTGCAATGTCTTCTTTGAAGAGACGCCGGATGGCTGCAAAGAACTTGCGGGTCGTCTTTGGCCCCTCCAAGATCGTTATCGTTCTCCGTAATCCCATAGAGCTAACGGTGTCTCTCTACTTACAGCGTCTCAAGGGGCATTTATGGGGAGACAAATTTAAAAAATGGGGTGGCCCGAATTTTCCATCCCTCGAAAAATGGCTGCAGAATCAGTTGGGGCGGCTGGAGAAATCCCACCTTGATTATGCGCGGACTATCGAGATTTATGCAGATCAGTTCGGAAAAGAGGCTGTCGGCATCTTTCTTTTTGAGCATTTGAAGGAGGACCCCCGATCCTACTATGAGTCCTTCTGCCGCTTTCTTGAAATTGATCCGGAAGAGGGTTTAGAACTCTTGGGCAACCACCACCTGCACAAGCGCTTCACGACAGCCCACATGGAAAAGATAAAAGAAATTCAAAGATCGCTATGGAAAAGCCTGGCCTTTCGCCGTGCAAATCGGCGTTTGCGCAAAAGGATGGTTGGCCTGCAGGGGAACAACCCGGCTTTAGATGCCCCCCCTGCCCAGATTGAAGTGAGCAAGGCATGGCGTGAGCGCATAGCCCGTGTGACCTGCAATGGTAACCGATACCTCGTCAAGTCGTGGAATCTCCCTCTGGAGGCTTACGGATACGCTTTGTGATGACCCTGGGGTTCCCGGTCCTGATTGCGATCCGTGGGATAGAATATAGAGCGGAAACAGAATGAAAAGCGGCACGAGGCCTGTTTTGGAAAAATACCATAAGAGACCTTTTATTCACATAGGACTCCCGCGAACCGGGACCAAGACGATTCAGTGGCATCTCTTCTCCCGCCACTCCGGGATTGAATATCTCGGAATCTATGACGGCAATGAACGGTTTCGCCATTTGCGCAAACTCAATAACGTTCGAGATCCCTCTGTCCAGACAATTATGAAGGAGATTGGCTGGGAAAACATCTTCAATCCAGACCTCGGACTATGTAAACGTTTGTATGCAGAATCGATCGCCACGGCCTTTGACCGGGGTAAAATACCTGTCTGGTCATGGGAGTCGCTTTCGATGGACGTATTCAAGAACCGCCGGGCCAGGGCCGAAAACCTGAGACAAGTCTTTGGTCCATGCCGTGTGGCAATCACCATTCGCCATCCGGTCAGCATCATGGAATCGGCGTATTTTCAGATCATGAGGCGCCAAAATGTCCACTTGCGGAAAGGAAAAACCTGGTATCTACCCATTGACAAGTGGCTCAACAGTAGGCATTTCAAAAAAGAGAGTTGGCACCATCTGGAGTACGAAAGAACCATCAGTCTCTACTGTAACGTATTTAGCGAAGAGGCGATTCGAGTCTTTGTCTTTGAAGATCTCAGAGAAAACCCCGGGGGATTTATAGAAAAACTCTGCCAGTTCATCGGCATAGACCCTGAGGAAGGCGTCAGGTGGGCTGCAGGAAAGGCCGAGAATGCACGGTCCGCGGTGACGCTCGATAGAATCAGGCAGATCGGCAGCTCCGGGGTGAGGTCCTTCATTTTTCGCAAAATGCGCCAGAAAAAGCGGAATGAATATCTCTTCCTTTCTGGTGAGCGGAAAGAGGATGAATTGCCGCGCATATCGAGCCAGGGCCGGAACCAGATAGAGGATTTCACCCGGAAGGGGAATCAAAGGCTTATGGCGCGATTTGCTCTGCCCCTGGATAAATACGATTATCCTCTTTAAGGACTCTCTATTGAAGTCCATACAGCTTTTTTACTGTTGCTTCCGCATGCGATGTTGGGGAATCAGATCCATTGCCATCCCCCACGGATTATTCATCTTCTTCGTCCGGACTGAAGTCCTCTGTCCTATTCTGTTTTCTGTTGATTCCAGGAAACAGAGTCTGGAGAGCCTCAGGGTTTCTCTCGAGCCATCCCAGCAAACACCAACCAACCAACTCCTTACCGTTTGCTATTAAGACGAGCGATTCCTCGTTTTCCGCAGACGCCCTTGGGGGCTTGCTGCACGACCAAATCAAAATGCGATCTGACATGATATCCAGCAGGCTTTCCGCGAAGATGCGATTTACCAGCGCGAGGTCACGGCCAGACAGAAGAATGACCTGATGATTTGAATACACCCCTGCAAACAGCCTCATGGCCGACAAGGCATATGAGGGGATTTCCTTCTGTTGTCCCTCTTCCAGCGGAACATCCAAGCTGACGGGGAGGATTTCATTCAGCGTTTTATTGGGAAATAGATCGGCAAGTTTCTTCTTGATCTCAGATTTAGTCAATGAACGAGGAAGGCCGAGGCATTCCCTCAGTGTACTGCCCTGACAGTTCATTTTTTCAGCAAACCAATACCTTATCGGTCTATCTGTGTCTTCGTGGATCGTCTTTATCTGGAACTGCGAAGCAAGAATGCGATCGACAGGTCGCTGGTTTAAAAGAAATATAGGCCGATTGGGTTCTAAAACCACTGTTTCCAGTCCGTTCATGATTGAGGGGACCTTAAGATGAACCGTGTCTCCACCAGTCCAGGAGGCAACATCGATGTCCACCTGTTGAGCTTCACTTACAAAATGATAATACGTTTCGACGTGTGGGAAAAACCGACTTAATTGCGTTACACCGCTACCCAATTGGCTCAGGGCTGATGAAAAGGCCTTGAGCGCAACCAGATATCCGAATACCACGCTCCAGTTCCAGTTCTTGGACATCACTCCTGTTGCGGCAGCGATGATGACTCCCAGAACGGATGCGGACATCAGGATGTTCACAACGAGGCGCGTCTTTTCAGCAAGGATGAACCGCCGAAAAAACGCATCAAAATAGTGTCTGGTTTTTCCCTTTGAAAAAAAATCATTCATGAGCCTGTCAGAATATTCAATCGGAGAGGCGCTACGGGACATCCTCTGTAAAAGGATGCGTCTTTCAAGGGATGCTTGCTTCGTATAGAGTTTGAGGTCTCTCGATGTTTGTGCTGCCGCGCTGTTTATTTTTTGGAGGAAAATAGAGGAAACAATGATAAGCGGAAATATAACCATTGACAAAAAGAGACTCAACGCAAAAAGAACTACCGAATAGGCTACAAGAGATCCTGCAGGCAAAATAATTTCTACAAGTTGACGCAAAAATCTACCGCAATAGTCTGCTTCCTGTTTTAAGCCGCCTTTGAGTTCATCCTTGGCCAGCATCTGGTTTGCCTTCCTCGTGGTCTGATAGGGCAGCCTGCTTGCAAAGACCAGTACTCTTTTAAAACAAAATTCTACGTAATTGCGTCTGAGTTGAATGGAATTCACCGCGGCAAAATATGCCAGCAAAGCCGAAACAATAAAGAAAACAAATGCGGAAAGACCTACAAAAATGATCACTCCTGCTGAACGCGAATTAAACGCATGTCCGAACAAGGAGAATATCTTGTTTTGTTCAAGGGCTTTTGCGAAAAGAAAGACAATACCAAAAGCCGCAACTTGGCACCCGAGCGATGTCATGCTGGCCAAAACGTTCTTAACGACGGGCTTTGCAAATCGGCATATGGCATCATGCCAGACCCAGGCGGCTATACCTTTATGCCGACTGAAAAACTGATTTGGCAGGTAAAACATATTATGATACACCCATCTGATTTTTCCTATTAGACAGTTGCCGATTGAGTTTTATGAAAAAACACAAGAAGTTTTTTACAGTGCTGGAAAAACCAATGTTATAAACGGGTTACAGGAAATGAATGATGATTCAATTTTTCAAGCCTGTATGGTCCAGGCTTGTCAGGGTTAGAATTTGGTTTGCTTAGAAATGCCACTACGATAAGGCATAAAAAAATATAGAAGCCAACGGCTCAAGTTAATTTCCTCATTAAACCATCTCGTAAAGCGGAATGCGCACCTAATAGGGCTGCGGGTGAAGCGTAATAATCTCCTCTCCGAAGGGCCCAAGGGGCTAGGTCGGAAAGAAGCAAATAATGAGAGGTTGAAAAAGCCTATCACACATGAAATGGAAGTGCAAATATCATACGCTTTTGGGTACCAGAATATCGGAGGAATGTCTCATACGGCAAGGTAGCCATAGTAACGCACCATTTGCTCGCCTTTATTTGGGACATCATCGCCAGTGGGTAGCAGTTCGTTGTGACGGCCCATGCATACGAATGTTGAGTTTTGGTTAAAAGTCAACATTGGGGAAGTATGGGGTGGTTTTAGAAGTTCTCCAGGGTTTCCTGGTGGATTTGCACCCACTGGTAATCTGTGGTAGGTTAGCCCCAGGGCGTTTTCAAGGTACGCGTACAGAAACAACCCTTCAGGCAGCCATTACTATTATCTAAGAAGGACCATAAATATGAAGCATTTAAATCTACGTAGTTTTTTCATGGCACTGTTGCTTATGATGGTCGGTATTTTCATGCTCGGCGGGTGCGATAGCGGTGAAAAAGTAGTAGATAAAGTCACTGCGAAGTTGCCGAATATCATCTTCATTCTTGCTGATGACCTTGGCTACGCCGATCTGGGTTGCTATGGGCACCCCTACGCCAAGACGCCGGCGATCGACAGATTGGCTGAAGAAGGCACCCGGTTTACCCAATTCTACGCAACGGGTATCACGTGCAGTCCTAGCAGAACCGGATTCATGACCGGCCTGTTTCCCGCCCGGTTTCAGAAGTACCCGGGAGATTTCGGCTTCGGCGACCGTACGACCATAACGGACCTCCTTAAAGAGCGCGGATACCGGACCGGTCACTTTGGGAAATGGGATATGGGACCGACGACAGAGGGTGTCTACGGCATCGACCAGTACGCCGCCGGATCAGGAAAAAAAAGAATCCCCTTGGACGGGATACCTGGCTGTTCGATGAAGCGATCAAGTTTATAAAGGACAACGCCGATAAGCCCTTCTATGTCAACATCTGGGGCCACATCACTCATTACCCGGTCGACACGCATCCTGAGTTGGTCAAGAAATTCAAGGATGTCGCTGTCAATCGCAAAGACTTCTCGAAGACCATGCAGCACAAGTATGATGAGTGCCTTCAAATCGGCGGCGATCTCAACACCTCGATGCGCCAGTATTTTGGCGATGTCCTTTCTCTGGACATGCAGGTCGATCGAGTATTGAAAGTAATCGATGAGCTCGGCCTTCGCGAAAACACATTAGTTGTCTTTTCCAGCGACCAAGGTCCGGCGCCGGTACTTTCGGGCTGGAAGAAAAAAAGGTCGAGGAAGTTTTCCGCCAATATGCTGGGATATGCCGGAGTGTTTCGCGGCGGCAAGCACGAGCAATACGAGGGCGGCGTGCGGGTGCCTTTCATCATCCGCTGGCCCGGACACGTCAAAAAGGGCCGCAGGGACAGCAACAACGTGATCTCCGGCATTGACTGGATGCCCACGCTATGCAGTATCGCGGGGATCAAGGAGTTGCCGGAACAACTGGACGGCGAAGACGTTTCCGATATCTGGTTTGGCGCCGACCGGGTCCGCACCAAGCCCCTGTTCTGGAAAGTCGGCTCGATGCGTCGCGCGCCGGCCATGAGAGATGGCAAATGGAAATTCCATCTCAACCCAAGACACGGAGACAGAATTGAACTCTATGATCTATCCGTTGATCCGTCCGAAAGCCGAAACCTTGCTGACCAGAATCCTGAAGTAGTGGCAGAATTAAGAGCGAAACTGGAGGCTTGGGTCGCCGAATTGCCCAAGGAATACAAAAAGGATGCAGCGAAGAAAGACAAGAAGAAGAGGAAGAGGAAGAAGCGTACCCGTCTATGGTAATCTACGAATGTTGACTTTTCCCTTAAACTCAACATTCATTTTCTATGTCACTGAAATAGGGCGTTAATTCAAATAGTTATCAGTTTTCAATATCACACAATTTCTCTGGTTTGCATTTTCTTGGTTGATTTTGATACCGATTATGTACCTTAATCAACATTCTAGAAAGGCTAGAGATGGGAGGATTTGAGCTCCTTCATACTATATCTGACGCTTGAATCCAATTTCTGTTGAGATTATTTTGCATTCTAACCAATCTGCGATATGTAATGATTACCGAAAGCTGCTATTTAGGCCAACCGAGGTAAAACCTGTGATATCATCATTTGGAGGGGCAAACCGAGAGTTGTGTTATGTCATGGAAACCACACGAATTTGACCTGTTCAAATAGTTTGGATTTCTCCAACGTATCCCAGCCCCGATTTCAAATAAGAAACAGACAGGAGATTTAGAGAAAGTATAGCCCAGAGAGTCCATAAAATCAGAGTGGGAGAACTCCAACATCTTGTGGGGGAGCCATCCTTAGACTGTTGATCCAAATGTGAGGGATACCTATATAAAGTGCGCGTTGGATTTTCCAGGCAAAAAGGCTAACTTACGTCTGGCACTCTTGCATGGGTTTGGTGGATGTGCTATGCTAACTTAATGCACGTTATGTTGTCAGTTAGTTTATGTTGCGTGTATTTGGTTCCTTCCATTTAATTCCCGAGATTCCTTTTGTAAGGAATCCTTCTAATTCCTTTTATTCCATATTATTTTTCAGATTCCATCC
>Ga0208648_1002901_pt1 | contig 11318 bp, 10 predicted proteins | sample AntAceMetag02UKL_FD_184772 | JGI IMG/M metagenome (GOLD analysis project Ga0208648, IMG submission 184772) | Saline lake microbial communities from Ace Lake, Antarctica - Antarctic Ace Lake Metagenome 02UKL (SPAdes) (version 2) | ecosystem: Environmental > Aquatic > Non-marine Saline and...
ACTATCAAATGACACTATCAAAAGTAATCATTTTTTATTATACTGCAATTTCTTTTTAAAAATTAAACCTAACATTTGGCTAAACTGCGTTTATATGCTGTTTAGGTTTTGTTGTAGCCTGTTTTAATTATTTTTTCTTTTCTAAATCAAGATAAAGCTGTTCAACCTTATCTCTTGCCCATTGTGTTTTTCTTAAAAACTTAAGACTAGACTTGATTGAAGGGTCATTTTTAAAACAATTGATTTTAATTTTCATTGCTAATCTTTCCCAACCATACTGTTCCACTAACAACTCTAGTATAGTTATCAATTTCACCCCGTGCATCGGGTTATTGAGTTGTTCTTTTTGGCAAATATTTTCTTTATCCATTAATAAGATGATTAATCCTGTTTAAATTGGTTGCGATTTAGCTATGCGTAGTGGGGGATTCCAAAGCTATTAGCTTTCGTTTTAGCACAAATTTATTGCTTACATAATCTTTCAATTTACGACAAAACCCGCATTACGTATAACCTTTGTTAGCGTTTCGTGCTTTATTTTTTAGTTGTGTTAATCTTTTTTTAGCATGAACGGTTAGTATAAGAATAGTAGCCGACTGCGGGGCACTTTCCTGTCAAGTTACAGGAAAGTTGAAGCGGGCTACAACCCCTGAATTTACTACTAAACCGGCTATTATTTTTATACATTGTTAGCAATCGATTTTCAATTGTCTTCATATACAATTTTTCTTATATCATTTGCTATTTTGAAATGGTTAGAGTTCTGATTATTATCCAATAGTATTACAGAACTGTTGTCTTCTTTGATAATGTTTATTAAAGAACGGAATCCCGGAATTTCTCCTTCGTGCCCATATAAAGTATACTTGCTTCCATCTTTATGTGTTCGATTTAAAATCGCAAACCCATATCCATATCTTGAAAAATTTTGTGTTAGCATTATTTCAAAACTTTCTTTATTGATTAATGTATTTGATTGAAGTGCAAGTTGCCATTTAAACAAATCTTCTACTGTTGAGTAAATATTTCCTGCTGAAAATGCCCCCGACGTATTCCAGCAAGGAGCAACTGATATAGTGTCATCTAGTTTGATATATCCATAAGCCTTATTTTTAAGGATTTCAGTAATTTGAATTATTCCAGAGTTTGTCATGCCCAAAGGTTTGAAAATATTTTCTTGCAAGACTTGTGCATAAGGTTTACCAGTAATTTCTTCGATTATAGCTCCAAGTATAAAGTAGTTAGAATTGGAATACCGAAGTTCAGAACCTGGTTCAAAGTTTAGATCTAAGTCCCAGAATACTTTCATAAATTCAGTTGGCTTATTTTCTCTAAATAGTAGACATTCCATTTCTGGTAACTCAATATATTCTGGAATGCCTGAAGTATGACTTAATAAATGGTGTATTGTGATTCTGTCACCTTTTTCAGCAGGATATTCAGGAAGATAATCTGTGATTTTGTCATCTAAACTAATCTGACCCTTCTCCTTTAGCATCATTATTAATGTGGCTGTGAATTGTTTGGTACAAGAACCAATTTCAAATTTAGTATCAGGTTTATTCAGAATTTCATATTCAATGTTTGCAAATCCAAAAGCACTTTTATAAACAATCTTACCATTCATTGATACAAGTGCACTGCCATTAAACATTCCTTTATTATAGAAATCGTTTAATAAAGAGTCAATCTTACCATTAGTAGTCTGTGCATTTAATGTGCTAACTGATAGTAATGTAATTAATAAAATATTAAAAAAGGTTCTCATTGCGTTGTTGTTTTTAATTGATTGCTAACGTTTAGGCTAAAAATTGGTGGGCATTTCAACGCACCAATCTTCAGATTTGTAATATCGTTTATTTAATGTTATTCGCTTCATATCACTACTTTCTGCCCACTTGTTTTTGAGCCTGTGTTACCCAATGTAATTATCATATCTTAATTCCTAAAACAACAACATCATCAATCTGTTCTATATTCCCTTTCCAAACTTCAAAAGCTGTATCTAACAATTCTTTTTGTTCTTTCATAGGCTTATCTCTGTTTTCTGATAACAATCGCTTAAATGGCTTGTATTTAAACTTCTTTCTTTTTGTTCCACCAAATTGGTCGGCATATCCATCGGAGAACATATACAGTTGGTCTCCTTTTTCCAATTGTATTTCGTGAGTGGTGAAATTACCCATTTTCACATAAATGGCAATCGGCATTTTATCAGGTTTTATTTCGTAGAAGTTCTCAAAATCTTTTAATGGCTCTAAGTCATTTAGCTTTCTATTGGTTAAAATATATAGAGGATTATTAGCTCCCGAAAACTGAACTATATTAGTTTTGTGGTCGATTGAAATTATTGCCATATCCATACCGTCTTTTTGTTCTCCTAATTCTCCTTTTTGTTTTAAGGCTTTTATAATTTCTTTTCTTAATTTGCGAAGAATTACACCTGTATGAGTAATATATTCTTTTTGCACAATTTCTCGTAAAAACGAAGAGCCAAGCATACTCATAAATGCACCTGGCACACCGTGACCTGTACTATCGGCTGCTGTTATTACAGTGTGGTTTTCTATATGGCTCCACCAATAAAAATCGCCACTTACTTTGTCTTTTGGTTTAAACAATACAAAATGTTCCGATAAATGCTTATCCAGTACTTTTTCTTCGGGTAATATTGATCCTTGCAGGCGAGTTGCATAATCAATACTCTCTGAAATTTCGTAATGATTTTTTTCTATTTTTTCTTTTTGTTTTACAACTATATCCCTCTGGCTTTCAATTTCATTTCGCTGAGCCGTTATTTCTTCATTTTGTTGATTTAGTTCTTCGTTAGCTTCTGCAATTTCATGCTTTTGTTCCGCCAACAATATGTTTGCTCTTTTCTTTTGACTGTATGATCGAAATACAAATACAACAAGAATAACTGTTAAACCAAAAGCAATAATAAACAGATTACGCTGCGTTTGCTGCTTTTCTTTTTCTGCTTTTTCTTTTTCGATTTGTAGTTGGCTGGTTTTTAGTTCGGCTTGTTGCTCTATTATTTGCTTTTCTTTTTTCTCTGTTTCGTATCGAGTACCCATCTCAGCAATAACCTTTGTTTTTTCACTGGTAAAAATACTATCGTTTATACTTATCCATAATTCTTTATACTTAAGAGCATTTTGGTATTGTTTTAAGCCTTTATATGCTGATGATAAATACAAATAGGCTTCTCTTTCTCTTTTTAACGCTCCTATTTCTTTTGTAAGGTCTAAGCTTTTATTAGCATAATAAATTGCTTTTTTATATTTCTTGAGTTTATTATTTAATTCTGCAAAATTCCCTAAATTAGCCGCTATTCCATACTTATTTCCTATTTTTTCATTAATTTCTAAAGCCTTTTGATAATAGTCAAAAGCTTTATCAAACTCTTCTAGTCTAGAATAAACAATTCCTATATTCCCTAGATCTCTTGCTATACCTCCCTTATCATCCAATTCTTTATTAATGTCTAATGATTTTTGATAACAAGCTAATGCTTCTTTATTATTATTTTGATCAAAATAAATTATTCCAATATTACAGCTTAGCGCAGCTATTAAGTTTTTATCTCCAAGTTCCTCATTAATTTTCATGGCTTTCTTATAGTATTCTAAGGCTTTTTTGTTATTAACTTCGTCTGCATATACATTTCCAATACTTACAAGGTTTACTACTATTCCTTCTTTATTTTCAAGTTCTTCATGTATATTTAAAGCATTCTGAAAAACCTCTAAGGCTTTATCATAATTCCCCTGATCAACATAAATATTACCCATATCCCCCAAACTACTAGCTATACCTGCCTTATCACCTAAGCCTTCGTAGACTATTAACGACTTCTGAAGATAGTCTAGAGCCTGTTTATAAATTCCATTATAGGAATATATAACTCCAATTTTACGATAATTCATAGCCACACCTTTTGTATCTTGAGCAAGTTTAAATTCAACAGTGGATTTCTTAAAATAAACAATGGCGGTATCGTAATTATTCTTATAAAAATAAACCATCCCAATGTGCACTAAAGAGATTGCCTTATATGAATTTGATTTAATCTTTTCTGATATAAGCAATGCGTCATTGAAATAAATTAAAGACGAATCGTAATTTGAATATTCATACTCATCGCCAAGCATAAATAATGTTTCAATTAAATTAGTATCTACCTTTTCTGTGGCAATAACTTGTTTTAAACTGTCAATTTTGTGTTGGTATTGTGCAAATACAGTTGCAAACTGAAGATTTAAAGTTATAAGTATTAATATGCTTAGATTTTTCATACTTTTTTAGTTCTTATATTGGGTAACGTTCAGTATATGGTACGTTTCAATGTGCCATATACTTTGTTGTAAGCAGTTAATAGTTTCCTTTTATTGATATTGCCCGTCCTATTAATTTTAACGAGCCATCATGTTCACACCATAGTCTCTCACAAAATTTGTTTTTTGAATCTTCTTGTAATTCATCACGCAGAGAAGCCAAATAAGTAGGCACTTGACCCTGTCCTACTATAATTGGATTCCATTTCACAGGTCTGTACTCTCTATGGAATGTTTGCCTAGCTTATTCTTGTATTTCGTTTGCAATGCATTAAGAAAATTTCTTAGATACTGATCCATAAAATGTCGATAGGATCTATGATCAGGACTACGGAAAAAAGCACTCAACTCATGTTTGCTGATTTTTTTATCTATTAAGGCGAACAGATCTAATATGTCATCTGTTTTCAAATCCAATGCAATTTTTAGTTTCCGGAGGATCATATTATTGCTTAAAGGATCTTCTGGTTCTGGTAGAGGACCTTCTCTTATTCCGCGTTTTTCAATGATTAATCCGTTGAGGAAAGTGGCCAGTTCTTTATCTGTAATTTCTTTTAATAAATGGTCATCTTCTTTTTTTAACCAATCACTCACATCCGCTTTCCCGACATCGTAATTGGCTAATTTAAAAAGCGCAATAATTTTGAGAACACTAAAGTCAAACAGGTAACGAATACGTCGTAATATATCATTATTGGTCATATTATATTTTATTTATCTTTTACTTCACTCATAATTTTCACATTCCCAATACCATATTAAAGGAAAAGAAGCCATAAAAATATAGTGTTTGGTTAAATTCTTGCATTAAAAGTATTGTCAAATATACAACAAACATTAATCAAGTCCATATTTGATGTGTGTCTGAAATGTGGCACAACGTTTAGCATAAAAGGAGTTTCAATGCAGTTTAGCTATTGTTATGTGTTTAAAATTATTGCTTAATTAGTTTTTTAACCTCAGTTCCATCTTTGGTATGAATTTTTAAATAATACACTCCATTACTGAATTGGTTTATTGAAAAATTAGGTGTATTGAATGTTTTTACATTTTTCCCAAATAAGTCATAGACTTCAACAGATATTAAGTCTTGTTCCGGTATGTTTATGTTAACCACGTCATTTGTTGGGTTTGGATAAATGATTAATTCACTGTTGTCGCTAATCATTTCGCTTAGTGAAAGAGTAATCTCCGGAATATAAAATTCGATTAAAGCCACTTCATTTGGACTAAGATGGAAAGAGTAAGCTGAATCCGTCATATTGATATTTTCGTCGTCAAAATAATTATTCGGATAAAGGTAATTTACTGCGTCATTTCTGGTGTATCCCAGGTTAGTCAATGAATCATACTGGTAAATAACATTGTTATTGGTAGAGTCAATGATTGTTTTTATGCCAGAATGATTCCCAATGATTCCAGGAAATTTCAATGTGATATCTCTTCCATTTTGAAAGTAGTTATCATACGACTGATAAATTGGTATGACTGAGTTTATTGCTATTGTTAATGGGTCAACTCCTGTTAATACTATGAATCCTTGAAAAATGGAATCAATTGTACTTGGAGCGTATCCAGCATTAATTAAACTATCTGAATTGATGTCATGATCGTGGAAAAGACTGAGCGTAGCCTCTGCAGCGCCCGGTATTGAAAAATTAGAAACTAGCACCCTAAGTGTATCATTATTATAAGTGGAAATGGTCGTTAAGTTTCTATAATTTGAACTATCAACACTGAGAAGTTCGCCTTCTGTTTTATTAAGCAGAAGTAGTGCTTTCCATGAAGGTTTATGCAAAGCTCCCCAGCTCAACAAACCGTAATCTCCATGGAATTCTGTTGATCCAATTTCGAAATCTTGCCATGCAGCAACTGCTTGGCCGTCGATGTTATGCTTTTTTAAACAGTGACTATAATTGATCATATATGCAGGATCCAATACAGACTCTCTAAAGCCAAAACCCAAATTCCATTCAGAAATGATCAAAGGAACAGTACCATGGCCTGAACTGATCAATTTCTGGTTCAAATAATCCATTTCCATGTCCACTACATAAAGGTTCACAGCAAACTTATGCCATGAGATGAAATCTAACGAGGTACCCCAACTTACGCAACTATCGATAACTTGCCCAATTATGGTAGAATCTAGTTCGGTGTATGTTTGATGACCGGGAGAAAATGAAGCCGTAAAGGACGACATAAAATTAGATACTGTCGGTCCTCCAACTTTAGCGTTGGGATGATTCGTTTTTATAGCTAACAGCGTGTTTCTAAAAAGTTCGAAGAATTCAGATTCCGTACCTTGCCAAAATGCTCCATCCGGTTCATTCCAAATCTCATAATAGGGATCTAATCCCCACTGATTATTTATCTTATCCACAATACTATCCATCAAAGTATTCCACGTTAAATAACTTGCGGGTGGAACCGCATGTAGAATAGAAAATCCCGGTTCTACATTCGTAGTATCACTGGAGGAGCTTAGCCATGCAGGCATTTTCAAAATAACCAATATAAGCTTGTCACAACTACTGTTGGCCAGAAGAATATTAGGTTTTTGTACCTCAAGCTGCGCCATCACATCATTTATACTAGAAACGGTCCAGTGATTAATGGCTGTTTCTATGTCTATAGTTCTTATGGAATTATGATAAATACCATTGTTTAACAAATCATTTGTCGCATTTGCGGTTTTGGGAACAGCAAAGATTCCAGGTCTATAAATTTCCGGGAATTGTTCCGTGGGCTGCTGGTAGTCTATCGTTATGTTTTGCGCCAACAGATTGAAACCGACAAAAAAGAAAGGCAATAATAAGAGTAGTAGTTGTTTCATGTCTTTGTAGTGGTTTATTATTACTCATAACGTTTAGCTAAACTGCGTTTTAATGCTTTTTAGGTTTTGTTATGCACTTTTCTTTCAATCTATTAATTCACCGCTCTCATAAATAACGGTCTTAACAATCTCCCCAACTTTGGAAAAGGTGGTGTATTTGCCGTGCAGTTTCCCATCTCTAAAATTGATCTCAACCTCCTTCTTTCCTTTCAAATACCAATGACTCTGAATTCCTGTGTTTTTTTCACTAAATTGAATAGATATTTTCTTATTTCCACATTCAAAATAATCCGTAATATATTCCTTATTATATTCAAATTCCTGCCTAAACTTGATAGTTTTGTCTGGTTTCGTGAATTGAAAATATAGATAATTGCCATTACCAAGATAACTGAAATCTTCTGGATTTCTTAGAAATAAATTTCCAGACTTTATTTCTAAATTCCATTTAGTTCCAGTTTTATCTTGATTTAAGAACCAAATGGAATCATTTAAAATCGAATATTGCCCTATTTGGCCATTCCAACGAAAGTTTTGAGCATCGAATACCTGCATAGTTATTTTGTCTTCCAAAGTATCTGTTTTCCAAATACCAAACATAGGAATTTGTGGATTCAGTAAATCCTCTTCATTGGTTTCTTGCCCATAACCAATCACACAAAATATTGAAAAAAAGAGAATTCCTAAAAATGAAATTGAAAAATATCTATTATTATACTTCATTTAATTCTATGTTTATTGTGCATAACGTCCCTAATAGAACGCGTTTTAATGATTTTTATTTATTGTTACCAAGCGTATTTATTGTTTTATTAATCTTCGTGTTATTGTTTGTTTATCAGTTATTACTTTTATTATATAGATACCTTTTGGCTGTGAGCTTAAATCTATTTCGGTTTCTTTGCCTTTGTAGACCTCTCTTCCTTCTATATTTATTATTTCTATGCTCTCTATGTCTTCAGCTTTTATTGTAATTTTTCCAGTAGTTGGATTAGGGAATAATCCATATTCTTTTTGTTCAATATCATCAATCTTGGTTGTCAAGGATAGTTTTGTTAAGAATAAGTCATTTTTACCAATGGTATCCATATAAAATGATCCTCCATTAAAACAATCTGAAAAAACCCCATTTAGTATCTTATTATCATAACCATCAAGTCTTATATTACTAAACCCGGCTTGACAAGTTGGTGACCAATCCAAATAATTACTACTACTAATCACCCCACTTTCTGTCGTCATAAAAACAAAATAAGACCAATCAGGTGTGGTTAGATTAAATGGGCCACAATTTAAATAATCCATATAGAACCCAACTACCCATAGATTGTCATTCTGATCAAAATCTAGCGAGTTTATTTGCGAACCAGAGCTATCAAAGTTATGCGCCCAACATGTATTTCCCGAGCTATCTATTTTTGCGAAATATCCAATAAGTCCTGGTGAAGTAAATAGAGTATAATTTGGTAATCCAAGTGTATCTGCATAGTTCCCTACAAGATAAATATGTTCATTATTGCTATACATATTAATTGCTTGTGCATCACCAATAATCTTTTTATGCCATATATAGTTTCCCTGACTATCAAATTTGAACAACATCATTTGGTTACTATGGTCAGTATAAATAGTATCTGAACCAATAATTATATCTCCTGTTCCTGATCTTCCGGAAACATATATATGATCCTTCTCATATGTTATTTTCGGAGAATATAACTCAAGAATCTGGGTCAACCACAAAAAATTATTTTGATTATCATACTTTGCCAATACAGTTCCAACCTCCAGAATCAATGTCTGACCCTCATAATCACCTCCAAGTGCATAAGTAGTAACAACAGAATATAAGTTGTTGTACTCATCTACATCAATATATCGACCATGGCTTCTATTGTTTCCTGTTACAGTATACCAAAGTAAGTTCCCATTTACATCAAACTTAACAATATAGCACTTACTAGTACAAGATGCTACATATTCCCAGTTTACTCCATCAAATGTTGCAGAATCAGAAAAGACTCCTATTACATATACATTATTCTCATTATCAATACACATACTCTCAGGATAATCATCTGATGCACCACCAAACCCTCTTGACCAAATAAAGTTACCATTAAAATCATACTTAGTAAGAAAAGAACTTTTAGCTCCATTATAATTAATCATATTACCTGCAGTATAAGCGGTATCACCAGAATAGCCTGTAAAATATACATCATCATATTCATCGACTACAATGCTAATCCCATTAACCATATCCCAATCTGAACTCCCGATTGATTGTACCCACTCCCATGTATAACTCTGTGAAAAAAGACAGACTGGAAACAACATTACAATAAGTAATAAATGTTTCATATTCGTTTTTTTTATGCTTGCTAACGTTTAGATAAACTGCGTTTTAATGCAGTTTAGGTTTTGTTATATTCTGTTTATTTAGTTTCTTTTCCTTCACGATATTCTAAACCCTTTTGTCCAATGAGAGTACCTTTTGAGTCAGCGTAGATTACGTAGATAGTGTTGTTATCAGGATAGTAAACAGTTCCAAAGACTTTTGCTATATCATCCGAAGTTTTTCCTTCACGATATTCTAGGCCCTTTTGTCCAATAAGAGTTCCTTTTGAGTCAGCGTAGATTACGTAGATAGTGTTGTTATCAGGATAGTAAACAGTTCCAAAGACTTTTGCTATATCATCCGAAGTTTTTCCTTCACGATATTCTAGGCCCTTTTGTCCAATAACGGTGTTATCCACATTAGAATAAATAGCATATATACTATTGTTTTGTTCATAATAAATGGTTCCTATTTGATCTTTTATTTGACCCAAAAGTGAACCTGCCCAGATGACAGATAATAATAGAATAGCAATTTTTTTCTTCATAATATTTTAGTTTAATAGAATATAACGTTAGGATAACGTGCACTAATGCTTATATTTACATTATGGCACTTGTTAATTTATTTATTATATAATTATTAACCTGCAAGTTACAGTTTTTAGTTGTAAATGCAAATTTATTACTTATGCTTGTTATATTTTTTTCTGTGTTATTCATTAAATATCTTTTTTTAATACGGCTTCGCCTCCCTCAGTTACATTAATTTACAATACAACATAAGCCATAATTAAATAATTTAAAATGACAATTTTGTAAATATAATAAATAAATTCATTTTATCTGCTTTAAATTTCTAATAAATCACCCGGACTTTTAATATTTTCTAAATGTGCAGTTGAAACATTGGTATATATTTCAGTTGTCTTGCTAGAACTATGCCCTAAGCCTGAATATATCTTAAATCTGTTCCGTTTTCTAACAAATGAGTTGCATACGAATGCCTTAACGAATGTACACTTCTTGTTAACTTTTGCTGCTTTCTTAGCCCTCTCTAATACCTTTCTTATGCTTCCTGCTGAATACTTGCCTCCATACTGACCCTCAAAAAATCTTTTGGCTTATATTTTAGATAATATTTTCGTAAAAGTTCAATCGATTTTTCTGACAAAATTGCAACCCTGTCCTTTCTGCCCTTACCTACTCTAACTAAAACAAGCATCCTATCCGAATTTATATTCGATATTTTCTAGTAGCGAGGGCATGATTCGAACATACGACCTTTGGGTTATAAGGGCTAAGAATAGTTATATTTTTGTTTTGAGATTCCCGCCATGAATTTCCTTTATACAGGGTTTAAATGAGGGTAGTTATAAGTTTAGGAGTATTTTGTAATTTTTCAAATACTTCTGATTCAAAAACTATAACTTCCATAATTCAAATTTATTTACTGAAATATTGTTAATAAAAATACTTAAATAAAGATTTGAAAATTTCATCAAATTTGTAACCTGCATGAAATAAGGCAAATAATCACCACAAGTCGTTATATGTCAGATTAATAGCCGATTAAGCGTTCATTTACAAATTTTTCAAGGGGCCAATTCGGGGCCTAGCAAAAACAGGGTAAGGGTAATGCTCAGATATAAAGGCGAGTATGATTAGGGTTCATTTCCCTCTTTCTCCGCAACCTAAAAACCTCTTGAAAAATCAAGAGGTTTTTAATTTTCTTCTAATATTACATTATCTGTAAATATCTGAAAAATCTCTAATTAAACGAAAAAGGCTTTCAAATTTGGTGA
>Ga0208648_1002903_pt1 | contig 11307 bp, 4 predicted proteins | sample AntAceMetag02UKL_FD_184772 | JGI IMG/M metagenome (GOLD analysis project Ga0208648, IMG submission 184772) | Saline lake microbial communities from Ace Lake, Antarctica - Antarctic Ace Lake Metagenome 02UKL (SPAdes) (version 2) | ecosystem: Environmental > Aquatic > Non-marine Saline and Alkaline...
TTGTTCTCCATTGTTTTGTAATGCCTATACCACAAAAGAGTAAAAAGCGAAAGTAGATATTATAAAATTCGGATGAATTTTCAGTGGGTTGTTCGTCAGTAACGTAAGAATAGCTGCAATGGATGGGAAGAAAATTGGAATCACCCATTGGGTGAATAAAAAAATGGGTTTAATAAATTGATGAACTCTTGGTAATTGCGGCGTTTATGAGAAAATTATCTCTCATAGATGCTGAAAATCGCTCAATTTAGGTCAGAATTAAAGGACTGGCTTATAGTTAACCGCGATCCATTTTCACAGCCAAAAGTTAAAGACATTGTTACCGCCACAATTTTAAAAGAGGATGCCGAATCCTATTTGAACAATGGAACCCTCCTTCGCGAAGATATTATGGAGCCAATGAAACAACCGGATGATGATACTTGGTGTGACGTTATCTTTAGGTTGGACAGGCAGACTGAAATAAGGGCCGGTATTGAAAAGTATATTAGAGATCAATGGACTGAGTGGTCTGAAACAGAAAAGCCAAGAAGAGAAACGATACGAATATACGAATCATTTTTCAGCTTGCAGCAATTAATTCAAACCGGCAGCACAGAAGGTGCGCTTGAACTTGTTTGGGGAATAGGAGTTTGCTTGTGGAAGAAAAATGGCCACACAATTGACCGCCCGATCATTGAACAACTGGTGGAAATCGAAATCAATGACAAAGATGGAACGATCAGTATTAGGCCTCGATCAACACACCCGGTTATAGCATTGGAACCTTGTTTTACGCTTGAAGTCCCCGGTGCCCAGACCCTGTTTAACGCAGGCCGCCAGTTTTTCGAAGACTTTCCGGATGACAAAGACCTATCTCCTTTTTTGCCGGAAACCTTCGAACCGGTGCTTAGGCAAGCCGCGACACACCTCGACAAGAATGGTCAATTTTTTCCCGACATCAGGGAAGGTGTGACAGATCGTAAAATTCCGGACATCGCAGAACACCTTACAGTTACAGATACTTGGACAATATTCGCGAGAAGACGATCCGATAGTTTTTACAAAATCGACCTTGAAAGATTGAAAAAAGCGATACACGCAGCGGAAGGCTTGCCGGGTCCCTCCAAAAGGCTTGTCAGTGAGCCGGGCGATCGGTCGCGCGATAATGATGGGGGGCGTGTGAACATCGGCGGTGGCGATAGGGGAGCAGAAAGTGTGCGGTCGCACACAACAATTGAAGATCAGGTGGTTGCAACACAGCCCGATGATTTCTTTTTTCCCAAACCCTACAACAAGGAACAGATTTCCATTATCCAGCAGATAGAAAAGTCGGATGGCGCTGTTGTTCAAGGTCCACCTGGAACGGGAAAAACCCACACCATCGCTAACATTATTTGCCACTATCTGGCTACCGGGCGTCGGGTGCTGGTTACCTCCAAGGGAGAAGCGGCACTGACCGTTTTGCAGGAGCATATCCCCGAAGATATCCGCGATTTGACCATCAGCCTTTTGACTAACGAAAAGCAAGGGTTGAAGCAACTCGAAAAAGCCGTTGGAATACTTTCCAATACTGCGTCCCAGAAACAGGCAGCTGTTCTAAAGCAAGAAATTGTTGATCTTCAGCAACGCATCCTGAACATCAGGACCAAAATGGCCGCTATTGATTCTGAATTACTTCAATGGGCCGAAAAACACCTTCGGAAAATCAAATCCAGTGGTCAAGGTGAAACCCTGCTTCCGATGGATATTGCCAGACTGGTCTGCCAAAATCGTGAAAAGCATGAATGGTTGCCGGATCGTCCCAAATCCAAGCTTGCTTTTTCAGACGATGATATCGCAAAGATTAGAGCCGCCCGTAAAAAACTGGGAGCAGATTTGATCTATGTGAACAAGACCCTTCCCAGCATCAACGACTTACCGGATTCCGATGAAATTGCTGCTATTCATCAAGATCTTTCCAATGCTGCAAGCTTGGATAAAAAGGCCAATGATGAAGAGATACCGCTGCTTTCCGTTTCAAAACCGAATGCGTTAGAACGTGCGAACAGTTTATTGAGTGCGGTTGAAGGCATTATTCAATTTCATCATATGGCTAAGGACAAGCCCTGGATTGGAAGGGTGTACGATACTTGGCGAAAAAAAGGCCATGATTCACCGGAAAGCAAGCTTTTCAACGATTTGATACCGACGATGGCATCATTAAAACAGCGGCGTCTGGAAACTTTAAAACTGGCTGTTGAAGCTCCGCAAGAGGTGCATCAATCGCAGTGTGTCTGCAAGGCTGTTGAAAATGCCGCTACAGGAAAAAGAGCCTTTGGTTTGGTATCATTCGGCAAGTCCTCCGAGAAAGAGCTGTTTCGACAAATAAAAGTCGAAGGGCGGCTCCCGGATTCCATTGAGGGTTGGTTAAAAGCAAAAGAATTGCTGGATTATCAAAAGGAAGTGGTTTCGTTTGCAAGCCGGTGGAATGCCATTGCGCCTGAATTTGATTTGCCGGAGGCAGAGTCCCAGAAGGACATCATGGGTGGTTGGATTACAGAGACTTTAACCGCTGCCGAACTAACCAAAAGAACTTTTCAGCATCACGTGAAAGCGGTCGAAAAAGAACTGCCCGTGCTTTTTCCTCATGGTATTGAAGCTTCAGAAGTTATTGAGTCCGAGCGTGGTGCCGAAAAGGCCAAAGATATATTAAAACTGAACCTATCGAAGAATCGACTACTTCGATCCAGAAATAGCATCGATGCCATTTTAAGGCGTCTTGTAACCTGCTCTGGGCCGATAATAGACGATATCAAATTGGTTTTAAGAAAAAACGTTGGTATGCTAACAGTATCGTCCAACGAAATAGCCGAACGGTGGCAGTATTTGATTGCCGAATTAAGGCGATTGAATGATCTTCTGCCTGCTATCAAACTAGCCAAGGCAGTGGCGGCATCTGTAGAATCGTGTGGGGCTCCGAATTGGAGCAGGGCGCTTTTGACAGAACCGGTTCGTAGTCCTGAAGATCCATGGACACCGGGGTACTGGCGGGAAAGCTGGATGTGGGCTAGGCAGGATCAATATTTGCGCCAAATCGATGGGCGGGAGCAAATTCAGTCATTATCGAAACAACGCCAGCAATGTGAAAAGGATCTATCGAAAACCTATGACAAATTGATCCAACATAAAACATACCTCGGCTTGAAAAAGAATATTACGGAAAAAGTTGAATCTGCTCTGGTGATGTTTTCAGCGGCGATACGCAAAATCGGGAAAGGTACAGGCGTTCGGGCACATCGTTACCGGCGCGATGCCCAGGATGCCATGGAAAAATCCTACTCGGCTGTGCCTTGTTGGATTATGCCCAGTTGGCGTGTCTCGGAAAGTTTGCCGGCCATCGTCGGCTCGTTTGACCTGGTTATTATCGATGAGGCTTCCCAGTCGGACATTGTTGCGCTACCTGCCATGTTGCGTGGCAAAAAGGTGCTAATTGTGGGTGACGACAGGCAGGTTAGTCCCACCGGTGCATTCATCGAGGAACGCAAACTTTTGCAGCTCCGTCACAATTACCTTCAAAACCAACCCTTTGGCCCGCTGCTGCTTCCGAGAGGATCATTGTATGAGTTGGGGAATGCTATTTTCCCGGGCCAGCGCATCATGCTCAGGGAGCATTTTCGCTGCGTGGAGCCTATAATCCGTTTCAGCATGCAGTTTTATCCCGAACCTATAATTCCCCTGAGAATTCCCAAGGCGTCCGAAAGGTTGGATCCGCCGTTAATAGACGTTCATGTAACTTATGGCCGCAAAGATCGTCGGCAGATAAATCTGGCGGAAGCAGAAGCTATCGTCGATGAGATCGTCAAGTTAACCGAGGCCCCTGAATTCGCGACCCGGACAATCGGTGTTGTCTCTCTTATTGGCTCCAAACAAGCCCAGCACATACTATCCCTGTTGCTTGGACGTATCGGTGAAGAAAAATTTTTGAAACATCAAATTGTTTGCGGCGATTCGGCCACATTCCAGGGAAAAGAACGCGACATCATGTTTGTGAGTATGGTGGAGTGCCCAGAAACAAAGTCAGCAAAAACAGCTTTGCTGTATGAGCAAAGATTCAATGTTGCCCTGTCTAGAGCCAGGGATCGAATGTATTTGTATCGATCTGTGACCGAAGAAATGCTGAAACCGAACGATTTAAAAGCAAAAGTCATTCAGCATTTCAACAACCCAATGGAAAGCAACCTGAAAGCATTTGATAATTTGATTGAGCTTTGCGAATCCGATTTTGAACGCGAAGTATTCAAACAGCTTGTAGCGATGGGGTACAGGGTGAAACCTCAGGTAAAGGTCGGCCCGTATTCAATTGATTTGGTTGTCGAAGGTTTTGAGGATCGAAGGCTTGCCATCGAATTGGACGGAGATCGGTATCATACACCTGATCGGTGGGCCGACGATTTTTCAAGACAGAGGGTTCTCGAACGTGTTGGATGGCATTTCTGGCGGTGCTGGGGATCCAGTTTTATTTTAGCGCCTGAAGAGTGTATGCAGGATCTTAAGGAGACCCTAAGCAGCCTTGGGATTGACCCAATAGGCTATGAATCGACAGCAAATGGCATCTATACGGAACACAGGGTGATTGAACGAACAGTCCAACCTGATGAAGAAGAAACTATAAATGAGACACCGCCGGAAGTAGCGGAAATTGTCGGGGAAGAAATAAGGGAACAAATTCCCATTGAGTTTTTAGAAAAATTAGAAATAGGAAAAGAAGAAGAGTCACTTATCGTAGAGGCTGGTGACCGTGTTTTGATTGTTTACAACGACGAGCCGAGCCTGCGATATACAATTGAAATCAGCACCTCCAAACATGATCCTGACATGAAAATCATCCATAAGAGCAAGCCGCTTGCTATGGCACTAATGGATGCCGAAATTCATGAAGAGGTTGAAATACCAGCAGGAGACGGTACGCGTATTGTTACTATCTTAGGAATTGAAAAAGGGGAAATTGATGGTAGAATCGATAGACTATTCGGTGTGCCTGATGAAAATGATGTCAATAATATAGAAAATGACCCATATATCCAAGTAGACTCAGAAAATTTTTTAGAACTGAAACACACGAAAATCCTTGATGGTCGGGTAGACAGAGAAAGAGTGAAAAACTGGAATCATCTTTCAGAAAGAATTCACACAATAGCTTATGAAAAACTCGGATCTTTTGAAAAGGTCGCTGAAATAACAAATGCAAATATTGTAAAAGGAAAGCGGGCCGACAGAGGTTTTCGTTTTCTCCCAAAAGTGAATCTTTCTATCCAAGGAGAAAGCGCTAGTAAAGTATGGAACAATTCCATTCAACTTGCTAAAATAATCAAAGTGCCGATTGAACTGGAAATTGAATGGCGAAATAAACGAAAGGCTGCATATCCAGGTAAAAGAGCTGTAATTCGTTGGAAGCCTGAAAAATAAAAATTTTAATTTTTCTTTGGTTAAGGAATATCCGGCACGTCCATAAATAAGTAAATAACTTTCTGCGTGATATAGAGGACGTCCCTTTGATTATAACTTTATTCCCTTTAAGATAGACTATGATGTTGAAAGATTGATATTTGAAAACTGTATGTGTGTAATATTTTAATACACCAGAATCTATAAGGATTTTGATCATGACAGAGTCCATACTTTCTTACCAACAAGAAGATTCGGTAAAACTCCTGTGCGAAATTGACCTCAAAAAACTTCTTCCTGTCCCGAAAGAAAGAGAACGATTTAATAAAAAATGGAAAGACTTTTTTGAATCTGACCCGTGCAACAAAGATCTATTTGACCTTAAAGGAGGCCGGTTAAAATATCAATCCGAATAGCTTATCCCTTCTAAACCTGATGATCGCCCTTCCCTATTGCTTGTCCTGGGAAACCCTGCCAGCCATTCTGTCAAAGAAGGCATGTTTTTTTCATTTGAAGGAAATAAAAAAGAGCATCGTTTCTGGAAAGTCAATTTAAAACCTGATGGGTAAACAAGTTTACATTCCAATTTAAGGAAACATCAAGAAAACAAATACATTAATAATACCAATATGAAAATTTCATACTTTGATAGAATATCCACAGAAAAACAAAAGCTCGAATTTCAAACTACTTGAATAAAAAAACAGTGTAATATCCAATCGAAATACAAAGAAGGCCTTAAATTATTTCAAAAATTGGCAATGATTCCTAATCTTTTAAAATTCTTGACAATTTTATTCAACTCTGAGATATAAACATGTGATTCCAAGATAGTTGCTTCAACCTTAAACCAAGGAAAAGCATATGCCATGATGATAAGGAACCCCATTTCTAAAAAGAGGTGGGGTTTTTGTTATATGAGACCACTTGAGATATGATTTACATCTACAAAACTGAACATATACAGGTAGTTGATAAAATGGATTGCTAATAAAATCAAATTTAATAACTAACCATAGTGATCTAAATATTTATCAGGAGGCGGTATGAATGCCAGTGAAAAGAAACTGATAGATGCTCTATCTAAAGGAACAGAAAAAAAATAACAGATTTGCTTAAAAAACTAAAAAAGGAAACTGGAGCACACGATGTTCGTTTTCGTATTAGGGATTGGAGAGATAAAAGTATCGTATATGTGCCTAAATGGATATTAGGCGCAGAACTTGACAACAGTGAGCCAGCACTTGCTCAGAGATTTTATAACAACGATGTTAAGCCTCCAATAGACTGTTTTGTAGGGTTAGTGGCACTAAAAGCACGCTTAAAATGAATGGGCTCAAACCTTGATTCTTGATTAAAAGAGTATAGAGTACGCTACCTGCTGTATATAATGTTATGGCCATGAAGGCAAAAATGAACTACCCCGCAGCAGAGCTGCGAGGTATCAAAATGAATTTTTATCTTATTAACCCCGATGCAGAGCATCGAGGAATTCTTTTGATTAAAAAGTAAATAGAAAACTTTTTCAAAGAGGATATCCATCGTTGAATAAAATACACATCCCAACCACAAAACCGGAAGACTGGCAATCTCTGCTAGCACATCCTGAAAAGCACTGGCGTAAAGGTTATTCGGCACGGGCGCTGGCCTTTTGCTGGCAGGAGGCAGATGGATTTCCGGATTGTGTTAAAAGAGTCTTCAAAAAATCCGGTATCGACCTTTTTCAAAATGTCGAAATTTTGTTGGCTATTCCCGAGCACAAAGTATCCCTGCCCGGCGGTTCTCGGCCATCGCAGAATGATTTGTTTGTTTTGGCTAAAAGCCATCACCAGTTGATTTCAATCGCCGTTGAAGGCAAAGTGTCCGAAACCTTCGGTGATACGGTATCCAAATGGTTAAAAAATCCAACGCCGGGAAAAAAGAAGAGGCTCGATTTTTTGTGTACTGAGTTGGGTATTTCTGGGATCGATGTTTCAAACATTCGTTACCAACTTTTACACCGAACCGCCTCTGCGATTTTAGAGGCCAAAAAGTTCAATGCATCCCATGCGCTGATGCTGGTGCACTCTTTTAGCCAAAAGAATGAATGGTTTAAAGATTACACTTTATTTTCGAAGTTGTTTAGGATAGACGCAAAAATGAACCGAATACATTTTGCTTCAAAAATCGGTCATATTCAACTCTATTTGGGGTGGGTGAAAGGCGATCCCAAATATCTAACAATATAGAGATTATGTCTTCCGAGGCGTTCGTAGCAATTTCGCGTTATCCATTCCTTATGGCACAGAAGGCATAGAACAATTCAAAAAAATAGTTACTTAAAAATACATTTACGCTGACGTAATCCCGCTAAAATTTTCGGAAGGTTCTTAATAAGGAGGAGATCGGATGAGCTACGCGCAACGCTTTCTCAATAAATTTTTCCAAATAGAAATATACCATTCACTTGGATCTTACGCTAGCGTAGTTAATCAGTTGAAGATGATTAAAGAAGATCTGATGGAAAAAAAAGAAACTAATGAAGAAGATTATGATTCGGTAATAAATATTATGCCCGAAGAATTGTTACAAGCAATTATCAAGTACAATGAAGTCCTAAGAGATCAAATTCACAGATCGGATAGACAATATCGTCATCCATGTCCGCCGGGGCAAAAGGGCAGCGATCATAAAATGCCAGATGAGGCAGAAATGAATTGGTGGGAGGAATCATATGCCCCTCAATACATTCGAATTGTTGAATTGTACCATGCGGCGGTTGAAATGCTCAAGCTCAAAAGAGAAAATTCTAAAAAAAATAATTTTCAACAACTAGACTTAGGTTTTATATTTGAACCAGATATCCTACCTCTAAATCTTCATCAATTCGATCAAAAGTACAAGGACGAGAAAAAGTATAATGAACTGCGCAAGACAATAATACCTCGTTTTAAGAGTCGCAAAGAGGAAGCAGAAACCATTCTTAATTACAAGTCCGATACTAATAAAGATATAGGCGTTCTAATCAGACGTCTTATGTACGAATGCCTTGAGGATAAAACAAAGACTTCTATTTACCGTTTTATTATTAGGGCTTCGATCGAAGTACATTTTAGAATGCACTATATTGAACATCTAAGATCTGCACTCTTTGAAGATCTAATGAAAGAACGGGATAAAATCTATGATAAGGCTAAAAAGCATCTTGAATATAGCATATGCGTTAATACATTTATTTACACTATTTCACGCGCTGCACCATGGATTTTTGCAGAGGATACAAATGAGCGAAATTTAATCCTCAATTCTTATGATAAGGGACGCATACACATTATACCCCCGCGTTGTATGTGGATAGCTCAACAACTAAGCCTTCTGGCATTGTACCGGCGCGCCTATTCCCATTGTCTCCTCGGAAATAGTCAAAGGTCATTTAACGACTATTTGAAGGTGCAACGTTTGGCTCGAAACGCACGCCGAAACATCAGTCTATCCGCTACGCACGTTCATGGGGCGCACCAATTCTTAATGGCAATAGACGCATTGTGTGAATACCGCATGGGTGAACTCTACCGGCGTAACCATGCGCACACCTGCGCCTCGGAACATTTTAACAGGGCCTACGACCGTCTCGAAGAATTACGAAAAATCCAGGATTTGAAGGCTATCCTCGAGGAATCAAGGTGGCGCATAAAACTTATTGTGGGTATGGGAAAGTCTTTTTTCGAACTGGGCTATATAAAACGAAGCCTAAAGTGGTACCTCATTGCCTGGCGGGCATTCCTCAATGTCACCGCTGAAGACAGTGACCTTGAAATCAATACTAAGCAAACCGATGAAAATATCGAATGGTTAAAACAGATACGCAACGAACCAGATCTTTGTAAAACAGAATTGATAAAATATGTTGCACCATTTGTTACTGAATTGAAAACCGCAAGAATTTCTCCTCGTCTAAGGGGCCTTGCGGCTGAAATTCTTAACCGAATCGCCCACAACCTTTTTATACTTAAACTTGGGAAGGAGACAGATGCGCCTTTGAAGTCTGGGGAGGAGGTTAAAGACGATCTGCATTCGCTTGCCTTTGAATGCGTACGCCTTGCAAGTGAGTATGATCCTAAAAATACACTAGCCCACTCTAAAATTCTTAGTATTATGAAGAATAGAGAAATTGACACTGACCCTGTAATTTCTTTAGAGGGTGATCAGTGGCCATTAGGAGGGGGACGTTTTGAACGTTTTTCACGTGTTTATGAACACTATTTATTAAAAGAGGCGATTGACCGTTTTCATGGCAAGGGGCTACCGGAAAACAATGAAGGAAAAGCGGCAAACATTGATAATACAGATGAGACTAAAATGGCCGCTTCTTTGATAGTCGATCTTCTGACACAGACTGACAGCAGTAATGTTAAACTATCCCTTATCTACAAGTACTTGGCAAAAAAGCGCCGGTCTGGCCCGACATTCAAAGATGAAAAACCGCGCTTGGAATTTATATGCCTTAGGCGATACAGCTCTTTTTTCCCGTTTTTACCGCGCCCTTCTTCATTCCGAACGCTTGGTGGCGGCTATTTAGTACGTCTTCACGGGGCCTTTAATAAAAAATCAAATATCAAAGATAAGAAGCCGTTCGGGATTGCCATAGACCCTGGGTCTGATTATGTTGAAAACCTTTATCGAACTGGATATTCGCTGGCCGACATTGATATGATTATTGTAACTCATGATCATGCTGATCATATTGCCGGTTTAGACCCTCTTCTGACGCTAATGGACTATAGAGGTAAATTAAGCAGATTAAGTAGAAAAGAAAATGAAAACAAGGCGGAAGAAAATAAAAATTCCAAGGAAATTATGAAGTTGGTAGTGTTAGGTAATGAGAGCGTAAAGAATAGATACAGTTTTTATAACAAAAAATCTAAGTATGTTTTAGCTTGGAGATTCGATGAGTGGGATGAGCGAAAAATATTATTACCACATCAAGATTTCCTTAAGAGCCTTGGACTCGAAATAAAATCATTCAAGGGAACTCATCCCGACAGTGCAAAAAATAATGCCTATGGAATCCGTATTTCAATTGGCCACAATGACGGTCCTTCTATCGGAATCACCAGCGACACAAAGTTACCCGATTTAAACAAAGAATGGCTTGGAATCTTGGACTCCGACGTCCTTATCACACACCTCAGTTCAGTACCGCTTAGCCAACTCCGACAACGGGCCGGGGTATGGGGAAAAGATCAAAATCTTGACTGGTTAAATGATATATGGGGAAATATTAAGAAAAGCGATAAATTTCATGATAATGAACTGCAACGACAGATAGAATTTGCCTTCTGGCTGCAAGGTGAAAAAGAAGTCCCTTTGCTGGGAAAATTCGAATCATACAATCCACCCGGAAAGCACCTTTATTTGGACGGTATTATTGAATTCGCAAAAATTTACCAAAAAAAACGCAAGGGAAATAGTAAAGGTGGTCTTTTCATTGTTTCCGAGTTGCGCGAGGAACTTGCTACTTTTCGTACTAAGGTGGCCAAAGTGCTAAACGACTATATTTTCAAACCCAACCAAAATAACAACCAAGCTGAATCAAACAAGCGCAGTGATTGCATGGCCCTCACGGCAGATTTGGGGCTTAGCCTAGTGATCGAGAAAAATGGTGAAAAACCGGTCATACGTGTTCTTTGCAGTAACTGCGACGTTGACAACGATTATACGCCGGATGAGCGTTATCACGACCCTACCAAAGTTTACGAAGTTTGTATAAAGGGAGAGGATGAGGGTATCTTTTATAATTGTTATTAATTAAACCTCGGGCTCTGCCCGAGCGACCCTAAAAGGTTCGACCGTTTCGGGGTGAAAGATTTACCCTGCAATTTAATATTAGAACAATGTGAAACGCTTTTAATACTATATCGC
>Ga0208648_1002912_pt1 | contig 11289 bp, 12 predicted proteins | sample AntAceMetag02UKL_FD_184772 | JGI IMG/M metagenome (GOLD analysis project Ga0208648, IMG submission 184772) | Saline lake microbial communities from Ace Lake, Antarctica - Antarctic Ace Lake Metagenome 02UKL (SPAdes) (version 2) | ecosystem: Environmental > Aquatic > Non-marine Saline and...
ATCGTCGGACTGACCGAAGTTATCGGCCCCGGCGTTTCCAGTGAATGTCTGGAGGCTAAAAAAGGCCTGCATGTTTTTGAAGATCACTTTATTCCGGAAATCATTGACCCCGACACGGGCGAGCCTCTGCCCTACGGCGAAAAGGGTGAACTTGTTTTCACCTCGATCACCAAGGAAGCCTTCCCGGTTATCCGTTTCCGCACCCGTGACCTGACCTGCCTTAACCCCGAGCCTTGTATCTGCGGACGCAACTTTGTACGCATGGAACGCATTACCGGACGCACTGACGACATGCTCATTATCCGGGGCGTCAACGTGTTCCCATCGCAGATTGAAAGCGCACTCATGCAGATTGATGGTCTTGAGCCGCATTACCAGATTATCGTCGATCGCAAGGACAACCTTGACACCGTAGAACTGCAGGTTGAGGTAAACGAAAAAATATTCTCCGATGAAGTCAAGAAACTTGAGGTTCTGGAGAAACGTGTCGTACATGACATCAAGGAGACCTTTGGTGTATCATGCAAATGCAAACTCGTTGAACCCAAAACAATAAAACGCAGCGAGGGTAAGGCCCAGCGCGTTATTGACAAGCGTAAAATTTAACCGTATTTTTATACAGACTGTTAATCCTGCCCGGATACAGCAGGACAGACGGTTTTAGTCAACAGCCTGAGTAAGGCTTATAACCAACAATTACTATAACAAGGAGGCACCATGAAAGCAGAACAAATATCCGTGTTCCTTGAAAACAAATCCGGCCGGTTGGCTGAAGTCATGCGCGTGCTGGGGGCAGCGCAAATCAATATCCGCGCACTTTCGATTGCTGATACCTCCGACTTCGGCATCCTGCGTATTATCGTCAATGACAAGGAAAAAGCCCTTGCCGTGCTCAAGGATAACAACTTTACGGTCAGCAAAACCGATGTAGTCGCTGCTGAAGTACCCGATACTCCCGGTGGGCTTTCAGAAATACTTGACCTGCTTGATTCTCAAAAAGTTAACGTGGAATACATGTATGCGTTTATCGAACGTCATGCCGACTGCGCAGTGATTATTTTTCGTTTTGACGAAAATGACAAAGCCGTCACGGTTCTTCAAAACGCAGGCATCACCATTTTGGGCAGCAAAGAGATTTATAATCGTTGATTATAACAAGCAGTTATTGTTTGTACCGGCAGGGGCAGACATACAGTTCTGCCCCTGTAGTTCCCAGCGCACCTGTAGGATTATTTCGCGAATCTCAGGGGCATGTGCATTGCTTTGAAGGGCTGCAGCTTGAACACGGCCCTGAAGTGTCTTCGTGTACCCCGAATCCATAACCTGTCCCACACTACCTTATCATGTTGAACGGTATCAAAAACTACTGGTTCAAGAGTGCTATCGTGAGCGCTCTTATTATAATCACGTTTTTTAAGATTTTTGGGGGCCTGGGCTCCGCCCCTCTCCACTCTCTTGCGTGTATCACTCGTAATATACCGGACTTGCGAGATCCTTGAAGGAAAAGTGTTTCATAATGTTATGACCGTTATAATCAAGCACCCGCAGATCATCGGACTGTTTCAAATCCCCGGTAATAATCTCAAAATGCAATCCGTATTTTTCCTTTGCCATCTCAATAGGAACTTCAAAAGCGATAAATCTTAGAACTCCTTTTGTCTTAAGTTTCTCCACAAACTTTTCGTCCGCAAAGGAATTATAGGATGTCAGGATAAGAATCGGACTTGAACCTGAAAAAATTACCCCTGCTTTCATAGCATAGCCTCCTGTATATAAAAAAATATCCCCGTGTCCAAGTACCAGTATAGTTCTATTTTGTCACATAACAAGCCCTGGCAAGACCGTTTACAGTCACATATTTAGCGAGCAAAGTTTTATTCCGCCCTTGTATTATTCCCCTTTCTTGACAGACGTATAGTCGCGATGGTATACATCAAAAATACAACATGGGCGCCCGGAAATACGACCCGCAGGTCAAGAGTACCTGCTTTTAAAAATAAACCCGTTTCCGGGTAACACATAAGGACATGGCCATGGCAAATGAATCTTGTTCACTCTCCCGAACCATTGTATTCACCTGCTCCGGTGCAGCCAATGTAGGACAGATTGCAAACTAGACCGCCGTCGACCTTCAACAAGAAGGCATCGCCAGAATGCTTTGTCTTTCCGCTATCGGCAGCCATAATGAAGACATGATTGCCCTTGGCCGGAGCGCAGACCGCGTTGTAGGAATTGACGGCTGTAGTGTTGCCTGCACCAAGAACGCTTTGGAACATGCCGAAGTCCCAATGACTGACCACGTTGTAATAACCAATCTCAGCCTTGCAAAGCAGCCGCATGACGGCATGCTCGACGCCAATGCTGTTACACAGATCAAAAACTCTGTTAAAGGTCGCCTGAACGAAGTTGCCGGGGGCCAATATTAAAACTGAGCAACCGGCCGGAAGGTTTCCGGCCTTGCATAACCAACGCACAAGGCGCCAGCCACCCTTTCTCCAGACTCAAAGACTTATAGCTACACGAACCTTTATTATCACACGGAAAGGCCTTGTGTATTTTATCCTGACTTAAATCATACACACTAAGAAAGGAGCAAACTATGGTACGGATATTAGCATGTATTGTGGCGGCAACATTCCTGTCAGCCGGGTTAGGATGCGGATTACAGCAACAGAGCAGCCTCGTTACAGCTACAGTTTCTCCTCCTGCAAATGCGGCCGACAGTGTATGGGCTGACAATCCAGACGAAGCCGATCCAGAACGGATGACGCTCCCAATGAAAAACTGGACGTGGATACGAACAGTCTATAATAATGACAAGATTGTTGCGCCAACCAAACCCGGAGTTTTCACTCTTACTTTCAAGAGCGACAGTACGGTAAACGCAGCTACTGATTGTAACCGGATGGCTGGCAGCTATAGTATTGACGGCAGGCTGATTAGCTTCAGCAAGCTGGCCACGACACGAATGTACTGTCCTGATTCGCAAGAGTCAGAATTCGCAGACATGCTCTCGCAAGTTGCAGCCTTTTTGTTCACGTCTAAAGGTGAGCTTGTACTTGAACTGAAGTTTGACAGCGGGCAGATGCTGTTCAAATAGTCCCGGCACATATCTACCCTAGCGTGGCGCAAATCATCAGAGGCTTACATTGCCGACTTAAAACAAATACTTGAGCGCGACAAACCCGCCGATCAACAGAACGGTAAAAGCGATCGCAAGCAGGTTAAAATAGCGATCGATGAAAGTCTTGATCTGCGATCCGAAGCGCCAGATCAACAGGGCAACAAGAAAAAACCGGGCGCCCCGGCTGATGATGGAAGCAACCAGGAACATGACCATACTGATATCAAAAGCGCCGGAAGTAATCGTAATAACCTTGTAGGGAATAGGCGTAAATCCGGCAGTAAAAATAATCCAAAAGTCATACTGTTCGTAGAGCTTCTGCACGGAGTAGAACGCATCCTGGCTAAACGATGGGATGTGCTCGAAGAAAAAAAGTGCCAAGCCGGTGAATTCATTTGACGGTGTCCACCACAGAAAATGACCGATGGCATAACCGGCGACCGCACCGAAAATTGAACCAAGGGTGCAGTTTGCCGCCAGCCGAAAAGCTTTTGTTCGGGCCCCGAGGACGAGGGCAATCAACAGGGCATCCGGCGGAATGGGGAAAAACGAAGACTCAGCAAACGCCAGCAGAAACAGGGCCATAGCCCCGTATTTCGTATCAGCCCAGTGTAAAACCCAGTCGTACAACTTCCTCATAATCTTCATGAAAAACCTTGCAATAAAAATATTTCAGCAGTTTTGCCAGTAATGAAAAACCCATTGCGTTGCATATCTGTGCAATATAATGCAATTTTATAAATGCGCGCAGTATAAACAGCGGGCACTCGGGTGTCAAGAAAAAACAGTGCTACTGGCCCGGTTGGAATACTCTGCACACCTATGATATCTATCCCGGCATGCCCTTTGTTCAATCCTCAGATGGTTTTTTCGGAACAGACAGTACTGCTCCCGCATACTTGGCCAGATCCCGCAATAAGGTGAAGCCATGCCGGGTACATAGGTATCTGATACAATAGCCCACGCAACCCACCAGATTGAACGCAGAAGCGAACCAGCCCCCGACCCCGCTTTTAACCGGGTGATAGAGAAAATTACTGCGCCCGCCCCAGAAAGCCAGTGCAGGTCTGAATCGCATACTGCCGAAGTGCCTTAGGGCTCCATGGAAACCAAAACTCGAATAAAAGCGGCAACGCCGAGCCTGCGGTGTAAAAAAGCCATCACCACCAATATCCTCAAGACTCAAGCCATAGTGTATCAATACAGAGGGTATAAGACATTCGTAATGCCCGTGCCAGCCAAGCCCTTGCAAATCACGACTCATCAACAGATCCAAAATGCGCCGGGACATACGGCGTACCGGAAGAAAGGCGCGCACCCGTTTTTCGAGCGCAACGAGGCCATCTGGTGTCCGCAACGTCCCCCACCAATACCAGGCAGGTTCGTCCTCATAGCGCCGTACATGAGTAGCAAGCAGATCCGCAGTGTTGTTCTGAAACTCCTCAAAAAAAACAGCCCATGATCCGGAAAAACGGACATCGTACTCAATAGTCCAGCAATAATCGTACTCTGGGTGCGCCTTATAAAAAGAGAGGTCAGCCAAATGTGCGTTGCCGGGGATAAGAGCGCTGCCCATTATGTTGGGATATTGTTGCCGCAACTGACTAAAATCAAAGCGATGAACACGCCCGGTCCACGATGGTACAGCCCCGGTTACTTCGGTCAAGACAAACAGGTCCCCGACGCCTGAGGCCTCACGCTGCAACTGCTCGAATGCCGTCCGGACTGTATTATCAAACAGATGGGTAAAAAAGAGGATCGCCGTACGGGATGTAGGCGCTGTTAACGATGCACTGCTCATGCCGTTACTCAATATATCCCAACGATTTAAGCGCCTCACGGTCCTTCTCGCTCAGACGGCCTGCGGGCCGGGGCTGGGGGACAGGATTTCCGGTTTCCGGAAGCCAGGGACTGCGCGCCTTGCGAATAGTATCAACACCAAACTGCTGCATCACCTTCAATTCATAGTCAAGAATGGTTATCAGATCTTTGGTTGCGAGCGGATCAAACACATAGTCATACAGTTCGGCCTTCGGCTTTATGCCAATCCACTGAAGGGCACTGCTCATTACTGAAAAACGATTGGACCTGGGGGATTCACTCAAAACGTAATCAGAACTGTACGTTCGGACGTTGCCGTCATCGGTAAACAATTTTTTGCCCGTCATGCTCACAGGAGGAGTAAACCCCGCCAGGCTCAGCAATGTCGGAGCAACATCAATACTCTCAGCCAACGAATCGGTCCGGCCGCCTTTCGGCACCCCGGGCCCGCAAAAAACCAGCGGTATCATCAGCGTCTGGCTGTACAGAGCATCATGCACAAACCAGCGGCCATGCTCTCCCAGGTACTCGCCGTGATCGGAAGAAATAACGATAATAGTGTTATCAAGCTGACCGGATTTTTCCAGCAATGTGATAATTTCTTTCAACGCATCATCAACCATTCTAATCTCGGCATCGTACTGACTGATATAATACTGCCGGTCCTGACGTTTATCGGCAATTTTGGTCCAGGCCGGCGGTTTAGGTTCGTTGCCGGGAGCATCGAGCACCGCATCTTTGGACCCGAGTCCATCATCAACAAACATATTTTTATAGGCTGGAAAGGGAGTATAGGGGCCATGCGCGTCATAAAAGTGCACCCACGCGAACCACGGTGCGCCGGGGTTACGAACAGGCCACCACTTTTTGAATGCCGCGGCAGTGTGCGGGGCACGCCGCTCGACCTTCCAGGTTCCATCAAACAACTTATCCTGCATGCGGTCATCATAAGTTCTAAACCCGGCCGCAAGGCCTGAACGTCTGAGCAGTGGGTAACCACTCACAAACGCGGCGGTATCATACCCGGCATGCTGCAGCGCTTCTGAAATCATCACCGGAGCGCGGCCCTGTATGCCTCTACGGTTTTTGAAATTGTCCCGCGACCCATGGCGTGCAACATGAGCGCCGGTCAGAAAACAAAAATGTGATGGAGTGGTCCAGGGGATATTCGAAAAAGCACGGGTGAAAGTTGTGCCCTGTTGTGCAAGCCTGTCGATCGTCGGTGTGGTAGCACGTTTATACCCGTAGCAACCAACATGGTCGGCACGAACAGTATCAAGAGTTACCAAAAGCATATTGGGACGTTTTTGCTCTGTGCCGGTCGCTGCCTGCGCATGGACGTCTGCCGGCCGACAAAAAAGACTAGACAGCATACATACGACAAACAAAACCAGAAGGAACCTTCGTACAGTCATAGTGGCAGTAATCTTTCTATACTCCATTGTTTATTGGTTCAAATTGCCCACCAGGTTGTTTTTTTCATATTTCCAACAGCATCCGCCTTCCTCCCAGACAATCTTTGTCGGAATAAAACCCATCCGGCAGCCGGGATGATTGGGATGCGTTAAATGCATCTTTTCAACCTCACATATATCCCGATCATCCATGTCGCAACCGAGCTGTTTGATCAGCCTTTTATGACGTTTGAGGCGAGCACAGTTTTTCCAGCGCACCATGATCGTGCCGTTGTGTGGTTCAGAGTATTCAAATTCAGAGATATCATGATGCTGCTGATCAAGGTTCAATACCGCGTCAAAAGTTTTTTTAAGGGACAGATTGGGGGCCAGTTTAGTAACGGTCTTTACAATCGGCCCCAGGAACAGGGGAACAGAATGATTATAAGCGGCTACGGTATCCTCAACCCACTCCTTGACGGTACCCAACCGCTTGTGCGTATAGTAGCTGATCATGTGATCCATTTCAAAAAAATCACAACAGCGGTCGTATTTTTCCTCCAGCGACATGGCTTTCGTAGCCGGTTTTATCATCTCCACTTCCGACTTATGCCTTTTTATTTCTTTTGCCATGGTCGTCCTCCTCATGAATAATGAAACAAAAAATAGAAGCAGGAATCAGAAACACCTACAACCGCATGCACTGATGGAACATTACTTTTCCGGCGGGACGTAACCGGCTGCATGCGGCAGCCCAAAAAGCCCGGGTTCAGTTCGCGGAGGAACCACCTCATCTTTTTCCCACCACGGTGGAAACCTTAAAAATATGGCCGCGCCGGTCAGTGCCATAGTCTGCAGTATAATAAATATCCACTGATTATCATAAATAGCCAGATACGTCAGGCAAATCGTCATATTCGGAACATGTGAAAATATAACCTTCAGTTTGAGTGAACGGGGCGTGTCATGCTCGGGCACGACCCACACATCCCAGTACAGGTCCTGCCACAGGCCCATAAAAGCGCTCAGCAGAACATAGGCCGCGATCCACCTGCCCCACATGGGCCAGCCAAATGAACCGCACACGTTCCAGATAGTCAGGAATACCAGCGACGTGCACACACCCCAAACCAGCCCGAAACAAATGTGCGTTATCAGGTAGCGCTTGCGATTAAAGGTAACCGTCATACTGGCCCATACGACCCAGTAGGCGATAAAGACAAATACGAAACAAAAGGCTGTGTACACGATCCATGCAGTGCTTTGCAGCTGATCCTGAGTGACAAAAGGGTTTGCAAGGAGCGTGTTAATGGTCCCGGCATGCCAGGAGAGAATCAAAAAACAGCAAAAAACGATCAGGGCCCGCAACCATATTACCTTGGCCCTGAAATCAGTCTGCGGCAGACCCCGGAAATTTTCAAGATACACCTTAAGCAGAACAACCAAAAGAATAACAACGCCTGTCATGAACACATTAACCATTGCATAAGCCTCCTGTTTTTAAAATCAAAGCTGTCTGAACTGTTTCTCAAAAAAATTATGCGAAAGGTAACCGTTGTTTTGTGAGTTCCAGAAATTTTTTCTGTATCTGGGCAGTATTATATTTTGATTTGACGGACACCGCTTTCTGTTTTGAAAAATACTTACCCGTTATGCCGTCAACCTCTTCGGAGCAGGCAAGGTATATACTTGTCAGCGCACCCTTTTCAGGCGAAATCATAAACAGGTTCAGTATTGTGATAAGCAGTCTTTGATACCATTTCGGATGTTCCCACATGTTCCACATGCCTGATGCGACATGCCCGGGATGAACGGCATTAACCGTTATGCCGCTACCCTGCAGCTGCTCAGCAAGCTCCTGAGAGAACAGCACAATGGCCAGCTTAGACAAAGAATAGGCCTCCATGCCGGTTTTATAATTGTTTCTTGTCTGCAGATTATCAGGATCAAACTTGGCCTGTTTATATGCATTTGATGCAATATTTATAATACGGCTTTTTTCGGCCTTCCTGATGACGGACAGCAATAGAGTTGTGAGAAGATAATGCCCGAAATAGTTAATACCGATTGTTCGTTCCAGCCCATCTTCGGTTTCAAACCGTTTCAAGGAAAAAACACCGGCATTGTTAATCAATACATCCAGAGTTGTATACTTGGCACTGAACTCATCGACAAACCTTCTTATATCGGCCTGCGATGCAAGATCCAACTGCATAATTTCTATATTACTATTATGCGTCTCTGCAATGATCTCATCACGAACGGGCTCGGCCTGCTTAGCGTCAATACACGCCATAACAATACGCGCACCTTTGAGGGCGATACCTTTTACCGTATTTCTTCCGATGTCACCATCAGCACCGGTGATGAGGACTGTCTTACCTTTCACTATTAAAACCTCTTCAGAAGATTTATTTTAGCTATCCCGCATAGGTAATGTCATCTCGACCGCAGAGAGAGATCTTGCCTTTTTTAAAAGATTTCTCTCTATGCTCGAAATAACAACCGGACCACGACATTAAAAAAAATATCCAGTTTATTAGACGCACCGCAACGGATGATTTTTTTTAACAGGCAACTACGCAGCTTTCTTTGATATTGCAACATTCGGACACACCCTGGCGCAAGCCCCGCACTCCACACAGGTATCAGTAATTTTATAATACCAGTCACATTCAACGATTGACCCTGTCGGGCATATCTCCCAGCAGGTCCCGCACATGATGCATCGGTCAGTTATAGTGTAAGCCATATCAATTTCCTTTTTCTACTCGGGATTACATCCCCATCAGTCCGGTTTGGATGTTTTTATAATTTTCCATTATGATCGGCAGTGTTTCCCAGTGAATAAGAGCGGAGAGCTCACCTTCATCCAGACCCATTAAAATGCGTGACTGTTCATCTCCGGTGGCAAATGACATTGTTTTTGTTTTCAAAACATGCGGAAAAGAACAGGTACACCAGGCCGACCCGGACAGCCCTGAAACAAGTTCGCCTGTCTTCCAGGTATAGGCCTTACACAAGCGCATTATTCTGTATGCTTCCGTAACGACCATAACCATATCCGGCTCTTCGATATCTTCAAGAACCCCGATAACCATGTATGTATGCGGAAGATAAACATGCGAAACCTGCTGATTGACCCGCCTGAACTGGGCCCGTGTCTCATACCCCATCCCGACACCGATAGTTTGGGACATGCCCCCGTCAAATTCCTCTTTATCAATTTTCCTTGCACCAAGACCCGCATAAACAGGCCCACCGCAGAGACTGTTCTTATTGGTAATATAAAAGGGCTTTCTGCCCTCTTCCCAGGCTTCCGCGGTTATTGCACACATAAAGGACATACCATCGCCATAATCCTCAGCACCTGCCGGAATGTCATTGCATAATTTAAAAGCGATTACTTTTCTTTTGTAACCCATCTCCTTGAACTGCTCGGCGTATTCTTTATTCTTGCTCATCACTCCTCCATTATTAAAGAGTATGGATTGCACAGCTAAACATCAGCAAGCATTTCATCAAGATCCATGCCCATAGCTTCCATCTGTTCCGTAATAGACTTTCGTGTGACTTTTGGATAGTCTTTCTCGCGCGCATACATCTCGGAATTTTCAATGATGAATTCCGTCATGCCTTCAGGAGCTTTGTTCACAAGCTCCTTAGCTTCATCATCCCAATCCATTGTATAGGACACTTGTTCCGCCTGCTCATCGGGATTTTCAGCCTGTTTAACGTAGTGTTCAGACTTAACCCCTTTTTTGTTCCAAAACGGAGAGCCTTCCGGCTTTGTAAAGGCAAGATTCGCGTTTACGTCAATTTTCAAATTATTAAACAGTTTTGGTATGCAATCAGCAAATTCAATCGGAATAACAACAAACAACTGATCCTGCTTTATCTTGTTATTCATCCTTCCACCAAAATCGCCAAAGGTAATGATAAGATTTTTTTTATGCCATGGATTTGAGAATATGTCGCCGCACAGGGATGTGCCAAATGCGCCGTACGGCGTGATACCGTCCTGCACCACCCTGCATCCCGCAATCTGGTTGGCATTGTGCGGGTTGGCAACAACAACGATCCAGTCAACCTCAACGCCTTCCGGAACAGCGTCAAGCGGTGCAGCTCCGATTGCCTTAACCATGCCGGGCGGAAGATTTATCATGCCGGACTTCAGCCGGGCCGCGCCCTCATAGGTAAAAAAACTGCTGGTCGAGGAGAGATATTCACCTGACATGATTTCGGGCTTGCCCGGTATCATGCCGCAATGATAGGCACCGACCAGACAGTCATGATGATCAGCATCAAAGTATACCGCTTTCTCATTATCCATTGCATCTCGTACAATGGTACAGGGCTCCTCGGTAATCGGCTCATATGACGGTGGGGGGGTATCCTTGAACAGGGTTATGGCAACCGGCTTGCCGCGGACTTTCCCCCTTTTAACAAGTAGCTCTGAGATTGCTTTTAAATCAGGCATAGCCCTCTCCTGTAGCGCTATTGTATATTAATGGTAAAGCAACAAAACCTTAGCGAACAAAGGAATAAAAAGCAACCAAATAGTTCATTGGTGAAATGTTGTGATTTTTAGGGATTTACTGCGAAAGATAGGATGACGTGAGGTATATCCTTAAACATATACCTTTCGCCTGCCACCTCGGTCAAGGTGACAGGCGGTTACATGATGTACCTGAAAAAGATACTGCGTTAGCAACTCGCAATGGCCAGGCTTACTCATCCTGAACTTCACGATTTTTCCCCTTGGTGTCCCTATACTCTTGGCGTGCATCATCTCGAGTACGCTTATAATCTTCACGCGTCTGCTTATCGGCTTCCTTGCGTGTTTGTTTTGCACCCCTGCGGGCGCGTCTCTCTTCTACCTTCGCTTGTTTGCGAGCATTTTTTTTATCTTTGAGGGCTTGTTTGCGAGCCTTTTTTTCGTCTTTGAGG
>Ga0208648_1002914_pt1 | contig 11270 bp, 4 predicted proteins | sample AntAceMetag02UKL_FD_184772 | JGI IMG/M metagenome (GOLD analysis project Ga0208648, IMG submission 184772) | Saline lake microbial communities from Ace Lake, Antarctica - Antarctic Ace Lake Metagenome 02UKL (SPAdes) (version 2) | ecosystem: Environmental > Aquatic > Non-marine Saline and Alkaline...
CAAAACAATCGGTTTGTGTTTCAGGAATCAATTTTCCGAGACGATTTAAAAAATTCTTACGATCATAATCGGATCGAAAGATCTTCCCGCGTTCGATTCCTCTGACAATCACATGATGAAGCGCACCTGGTGCATCTATTCTCGCTTTTCGTGGCATGATTAACACCTATCACATCCAATCACCAACGAAAAGCATAAAATCATAGACGTCCCCATTATTTCCCCAGGCATAACAGGCAGTCTGGGTTTGTGGTAAAAGATTTGATAAACGATCAATAAAATTATCTTTATCTACGTCATTTCTGAATATCTTGCGACGCTCAATTCCGCGGATGATGATGTGATGCAAAACACCCGGCGCGTCAAGGCGTGCTAATCTAGGCATGGGCTTCTAATAGCTAAAATGGTTATATTTGTCAAGTTATTTACTTATTTATGGACGTCCCGCATATCACGCATATCAAAGACGGCTCGATCGCCGGCGTTGCCCCGACTCTTTGCCCGGTTCCCCAGACGCACCAGAACGCCACGGTCAAACCGAGTACTGCTATTGCCGGCATGCTTTTTCTCATCTCATCCTCCTGACGGCTTTTCCTTGGTATGTTGCTGCCAAGATGTACGTATGCACCTACTCGACTGCGTGCACATCCACTGAAAGTCTGCTTCTCCAGGCTACGTGACGCGCTAATTAATGGGCAGATGCATAGACAATTTTCTGGTCCAAGATTTATATTTCAAATACGCCACCATATAATAGGACCCTTTGTCCTTTGCTGCCGACAAATGAACAATCCTTGAGGTTTTCTTTCCATTGGGACAATCTATATTCGCCGGTTTGAAGGTATGGACTTTGTCTGTATTATCGGGGGTCGGAAACGCCGGTTTTTTCAAATTGGAAGCCTGGATTGTGTTTTTTGTTTTTAATATCTCCAGATTAAACGTCACAGGAATCCGGCTCGCCCGAACAGCCGGGTCCGTCACCGCATACTCGATGATCAGGTCAAATTTGGTGCCGGGAGTAATTCGGCCGGGCTTTGTATACATCTTATAGACAACGATAGGGGTCTGTGCTGAAACCTCTTTCGTCTGTCCGGCACTGCCTCCGGACGGACGCGTCGTTTGTGTGCCGCTTGCATGGGAACCGGTGTCTCCTGCCTGTGACTCTTTAAGAAAAGCCTCGTATTCCCTGAGAAACCATTGTTCGTTTTTTAATTTAACCTTGTCATAAACAACATCTTGTTTTTTGCCGGAAGGATAATGTAATCGCGAAAAGAGCTTGTCCTTGCCGATGATGGAGAAGGTTACAATACTTCCTTTCCACTTAGGTTGCGTCAGCGCCAGAATTCCCCGGTATCGCCCCGGCGCCACTTGCTCGATATCACGTACAAGAACGGCTGGGAAAGGCGGATCTTGACTCGATAAACGAATAACATAATACAATCTTCCCCTCCAAAGCGAATATTGAGTAGCAACTTGCGGATCAAACCAGGTACCGTCTATGGCCGTTATCGCCTTGGGAGGAACATTCAGAATATGGTTCGGCATTTTCCTGTATGACTCATTTAACGTTTGATACGCACTCTTGCCGCATCCCGCCATCAAAAGCAACGACAAAACAAGAATCACCACCCACCCCGCATTCATTATACTTTTAATACGCATGTTCTTCTCCTATTAATCGCCTTCCTTCAAAGTGCCGTAAAAGGGCTTGAGGGCCTCCTTTAGCTCTATGGTCTCGCATACTTTTGCTCATCTCATCCTCCTGACGGCTTTTCCAGGGTCCCTGTATACCATGTGGTTACGGACTTATTGGAATTGGGGAATATGTCCGAAAGCTTGAACCACTTTTTGTCGACGGTTGCATAGATGTTGGTGAGATAATCGCATCGCTTACTCCTATCTCAACTGCGTGCACATCCACTGAAAGTCTGCTTCTCCAGGCTACGTGACGCGCTAATTAATGGGCAGATGCATAGACAATTTTCTGGTCCAAGATTTATATTTCAAATACGCCACCATATAATAGGACCCTTTGTCCTTTGCTGCCGACAAATGAACAATCCTTGAGGTTTTCTTTCCATTGGGACAATCTATATTCGCCGGTTTGAAGGTATGGACTTTGTCTGTATTATCGGGGGTCGGAAACGCCGGTTTTTTCAAATTGGAAGCCTGGATTGTGTTTTTTGTTTTTAATATCTCCAGATTAAACGTCACAGGAATCCGGCTCGCCCGAACAGCCGGGTCCGTCACCGCATACTCGATGATCAGGTCAAATTTGGTGCCGGGAGTAATTCGGCCGGGCTTTGTATACATCTTATAGACAACGATAGGGGTCTGTGCTGAAACCTCTTTCGTCTGTCCGGCACTGCCTCCGGACGGACGCGCTGTTTGCGTGGAGCCCGTTTGGGAACCGGCACCTCCGGTCTGTGACTCCCTGAGAAAGGCTTCGTATTCCCTGAGAAACCATTGCTCGTTATCTAATTTGACCTTGTCATAGACACCGTCTTCTGTTTTCCCTGAAGGATAACACCATCGCGAAAAGAGCTTGTCCTTGCCGATGATGGAGAAGGTTACAATCATTCCCTTCCACCTCGGGTCCGTCGACGTCAGAATTCCTCGGTATCGCCCCGGCGCCACTTGCTCGATATCACGCACAAGAACGCTTGGCCAAGGCGAGAGTCCCGGTATACGAACAACATTATACAATCTGCCCCTCCTAAGCGTATATTGAGTACCAACGTGCGGAATAAACCAGGTACCGTCTATGGCCGTTATCTCCTTAGGAGGGACATTCAGAAGATGGGTCGGATGTTTCCTGTTTGACTCATCTATCTTTTGATACACACTCTTGCCGCATCCCGCCATCAAAAGGAACGACAAAATGAGAACCACTACCCATCCCGCATTCACTAGACTTTTCAAACGCATGTTCTTCTCCTCTTAATCACCTTATCCATCAATGATCAGTTTTCTCCAAATCCTCTTTCCCGCGCATGCATTGGTCTTTCATTCAGGGCAGTACTTTTCAAGGCAGCCGCAATAATTTCTCCACTATTTTACTTTTTCATTGGTTCGTTTTCTGACCGTATTTCCTGTTTACAAAGGTATTAAAACTTCCTTAACAAAGATTAATAATTATATTTCAAAAGAGCAGTTTACCAATACCCTTTCTGCTTTAGCCAAGTGCTACACCCCTCAAACGTATCTGGCCCGTATATGGTACTACGGCCTTCCATACCTGCATATGATATTTTTCCAATGGTATAGTTGTAATTCTTCAGGCCGGATTGGTATCGCTTGTAAACATAGTAGACCTTTGGATTTGGCAGCCCCCTAGTGTCATACCTCGAGTCTCCGGTATCATCAGACGTTGAGCTGCTGCCGCCTGAAATACATTGATCTATATTGGCGGCATTACGTTTTTTACATACTTCACAATCAGGATCAGCAGAGACGTCCATCAATGAGATGGCCTCAGCACATTCAGGGCAGAATTTATGAATACATTCGGTACGGCTCATTCCAACTGCCGGTCCTGCATTGCCCTGTGTCTGTCCGTCATCATAGGTCTGTGGTGCAGCAGGTGGTGGTGCAGCAGTTTTATTTTCATTCCCCTTTGTCTGTTGCGGAGCATTGGTTGTCCATCGATAACCGCAACACTGAGCCCTGAATGAGTAGGCCCGTTGAATATTGGCTGTCCAGAGCTTAGACCCCTTACTCGGAGATTCGTACTTTCGAATGTAAGAAATGACGCGTGCACACTTATTTTGTCGTTCCTTTTGATTTTCGGGACATTTGAAAGCACCTGTGGAGACCTGACCGGGCTTCCCCCAGCCATCCGCGGGATTATAGTTCGGTCCCACGGGCCCAGGGCTGTGAGGCAAAGCAGGCGTTTTGGGTGGACGCTTTTTGCGCTCGAAGTGTGAACCACCGATTGCTACTACGGACTTTCCGAAAGCGTCCAAACCTTCTTTGAGGAATTCGTTCGCTTCAGCCCGGTTCCGGTCTTGCTCTCTTTCTATGCCATCCAAGAATTTTTTCAAATTCTCGGCAGACCGCTTTCCTCCGGGTCGTGCTTTCTCGGTCTCTTCAATGGCCTTGTGGGCCTGCGCAGAGCCCGGTGCTGCGAATTCATCTGACCCTCCTTTTACCTTTTTACTGCTCGGCGTTTCCACACTTTCTGCCGGCGCTGAAGTCCCCCACCCGCTGGTGCCCTTGCCGTCCTCTTCCTTATCTTCAGAACCCAACAAATTAGAACCACTCCAGCCGGTATCCTTGGTTTCAACAAAGGATAGTTCAACCTTGGTTCGACTGTTTTTTGCCTGGGCCAGTAATTTTGTGGCATTTTTCACATCGGGGAGGGAAATGGTGTTAAACTCCTCTCCAAGATAAGAAAGGTCCTCTGCGATGTCATCAAAATTTTTCAGGGTATTCAGGCTTTTGCGGACCTCATTATATTTTTTTTGGGCAAGCTCCCAGTTTTTTACCGTGCCTTCCATAACGGTTATGCGCTCGTCAATGCCTCTAAGATCAGAGTCCGTCGGTTTTTGACCCACGGCACGGTTCCTCCGATTGGCCACTTCCATTTCAAGTTCCGCCAATTCTTTTAAATCCCCTCCGAGAAGTGTCTTTATCTTTATTATTGTGTCCTGAATGTCATCGCGAATCCTTGCCTTATTATCCCTAAATAAGCTATGCATTTTACCAGCTCGCATAGCATAGATCACCTCTTGTCTTTCTGCGTTTTTTACAGCCTCGCGTTCATGATAGGCTGTTCCCAGCCGTCTGCCGGCTCCATGGGCGAGCCCTACCGTGGATACTACAGCTGCGCCAGTGAGTACTATCGGTGCCGCTGCCGGCGCAGCCACCGCAAGGAGACTGCCACCAACATAAGTTGCAGCGCTCCCGATGGCAAGTCCAGTCAGTTTCCGGGCTGCCTCATCGACTTCTGTACTGGCATCCTCACCATGATACGTAGCAGATAAAGGCTCGGCAACAATATCTGCCAGCGCCATTGCAAGGTTGCCCTTATATGCTGTACGCCCCACTTCCTGGACTGATGGGCCTGTCTCCTGCCACCACGTCTTCCATCCCGATTGTAACCGCTGGCCAACCCCTTGAACTTTCTGCTGCAACCCTTTCCACCAACTGCTGCCTGATGATTGACCAGGTACGTGTTGCGGTGGAGCTATCCTTGTACCACCACCTGCTCCACCGGGTGCCACTGCGGTCCCTCCTCCGGTCTGTTGCGGTGTTAAAATGGTTTGTCCGCCTCCAAATGTTGGACCTCCTGGCGATCTGCCTCCGGTCCCCTCCCACCCTGAAGCCGGAATGTTAACGGGCTGAACGCCCGGTGGAGGTGGCCGCCTGTACCCTGCACGTAAAATTTCTCGTGCCATCGTAGTCCGGAGATTATTTACTTCATCCATTCCTGCTAATCTTACAGGAGCGATCCCAAAATAGAGCGCATTATCTATATTTGCTAAGCCAATGCTTAATTTTCCGTATGGATCAATATATCCAAGGGGGTTGTTAAATGCATACTGGTAGGTCGATAGCGTGCTTGGGTTATCAATTTCGCCAAAGAGAGGGTCACGGGAGGTAAATTGTCCTGTTATTGGATCATAGAACCGGGCCCGCAGATCATACAGGCCTGTGGCGCTATCCAGAGGACGGCCGGTGAAACGGAATGGCTGATCTGCGTCTTTCCCCTCCTGTTTCATAACATTGCCGAATGCATCATAGTGATATCTGGCGATGATTTTGCCCTTGCCATTGGAAACGGCAAGGACGCTTCCCAGGTCATCCTGGTGGAAAAAGCGGTGAGCGTCATCTTTTGCAAAGGCCATGAGGAGTTTGTCAAGCCCTGCATACAAATAGGTGGATAACGGTTTGTATTCTGCAGACAATTTCTGAAGCAGGTTGTCGCCATCCAGAAGATAATAAGTACGCTTTGAGTCCACCTCTTTCCAGATCCTCTTTCCAAAGGGCCCATAGCCGTATGCAACGATTTTACCATCCGGAATTACAACTTTAATCAGATTGTTTTCGCTATCGTAGAAATAGCGGGTGGTACCAGCTTTGTTCTTGCTGGAAACCAGGTTCCCGTCAGCATCGTAAAAGAACAATGATTTTCCTGCCTGCACCAGCCTTCCGGCCTTATCATAGCGGTAGACTTCAACGCCGGACTGACCGGTTACAGAGGTTCGCTTCCCGCCCGAACCATAAACATATGCCTTTCGTCCCGAGGGACCTGTTTCGCTTATAAGCCTATTTTCGGAATCGTAACGATAAACACTTTTTATTTCATCTTTATCGATCACTTCGATCCGGTTGCCGTCCAAATCGTAGCGATATGCGGCAGCCGCAAGGAGTTCTCCTGCTTGACCCCTATGGATAATAGAAACTACCCGACCTGTGGTGTCATATTTGTGATCAGTTATGGTTTTATTTCCAGCCTTTCTTTTAACCAGGCGGCCGGCATCGTCATAGATAAACGAAAAGGCAGTTCCTGCCCTGGCCTCTACTCTTATTCTGGAAACTCTTCCCAGTTTGTCATATCCGTAGCGGGTCTTATTTTCTTCCGGATCGGTACGACCGACGATCCGTCCGAATTTATCATACTCGTATTTAATGACTTTGCCCCATTGCGGATATTCGGTTTGTATGAGCTGTCCGAGGCGGTCATAGGAATAGCGTACAGTGAACATCCCATTTCCGGCCTGCACAAGGTTACCTCGGGCGTCATAGCGATAATTCCAGTTGTCGTTTGGCATCTTTTTGCGGATTACTCTTCCACTTTTATCATACTGATATTTTATTTTTTGGCCGCGAGCATTGGTGGTTTCCAACAAAAGTCCTGTCGAGCTATAGCGATATGAAACCTTTTTTCCAGATGGATATATTATGGATGCAATCCGGCCGGTGGGGGCATAGGCCAGTTTTCGAATACCACCGTCCGGAAAGATCACTTTTTCAAGCTGTCCCGCCCTGTTATGTTTGAAACTCCATGTATCCCCCATGGGCAGTGTCACTGATTTAAGGAACCCATCCGGATCATACTGCCTTTGTTCTTGTCCGCCTCCGGGAAAGACGCGTTGCGTCTCATGTCCCCATTTATCTTTGGCTATGCGGATTATACCGGAAGCAGGGTCTGTCAGGCGCACAGTCCGCCCTCCATCATCTGAGACAATCCGGACTTTGCTGTAACCCACTGCTATTGACTCTAATTTACCAGTACCAGTAAAAGTATTACTCATCACCATACCGGAGGGAGCCCTGGTCTTAATCAGGCGGTTCAGTAAATCAAATTCTTGTCGGGTAACCCGGCCCAGGACATCAGTAAACTTTAAGGGGTTACCAAGGGAATCGTAAGTGATATTCTCATACATCTTGTCCGGGTAATCAATTCTGTGCAGAAGTCCTCTTTTGTTATAGGTGTAGCGGATGGTGTGAGTACCAATGGTTTCCTTGATAAGTTGTCCAAAACCGTTATACTGATAAGAGGTGCTCTCTCCACCGGTACGGGCTATGGAACCAATCATTCCGCCGAGTTTGTACGCGATGGTGGTAAAGTTTCCCAGTGGGTCAATCTGTCTGGTCATTCGGCCGTTTTTATTATACTGCCAGGAGATGACACTTTTATCCGGATTAGTTTGTTTGACCATATTCCCCAGGGTGTCATACTCAAATCCGGTCGTTCTGCCTTCCCCATCAGTAATGGATATCCTGCGCCCATGCTCATCGTACCGGTAGACCGCCTTTCTTCCTGCCGGGCTGATAACCGACAGCAAATTGCTGTTCTTGTCATATGTGAAACGTGTAATTGCCCCGTTGTGGTCTATCTTGACCAGTCTGGAATTTGCGCTGTTGTAGGCCATTTTCAGGATGTCCCCTGTACCTGTTTCCTGGCTGGCCATACGTCCCTGACTGTCGTATGTATACTTTTTAAAACTCCCGTCAAAAAATTGTCTTTTTATCAGTTGGTTCTGATTGTTCCAGTGCCAGCTTTGTTCCCTTTCCAGGCTATCACGATGTATGAGCGGCAAGCCTTTCTTGTTATACTCAGTCTCCCACCAGAAGCCATCGTGCCGGGTGATTCTGGTAGCCTTATTATAGGAATAGGTGTACGTGTTCCCAGATGAAGAATGTCGCTCGGAAACTTTTCCAGATTTATCGTATCTGAAGCTGACTTTTATCCCGGAAGGATAATTGACCTCTGAGAGCCTTTTATTTTCCAAATAGTGATAGGTGGTTTTCCTGCCATTGGCATCCTGCACTTCCACCAGGCGGCCGGCCGCGTCATAATGGTATATACTTTGTCTGCCGTTGACGTCCTGAATTGAAGATAACAGGCCGTTGTCGGCGTATCTGATTCTGAGCGGATGACCCGTTACGGCCTGGATTTCTGAAAGATGTCCTAACTGGTCATAAGCAAAGCGAATGGTGTTTCCGTTTGCGTCACTTCGTGAAATTTCCTGTCCCTTTTTATCGTATATGCTTGTAATGCCGGCAGGAGACGTAACAACCCATTGGCCCTTTATCACTTGTGCCCGAACTCCGGCAGGACCCCTATATATATTTTTATTGCCTTTTCGAACCAACAGGATTGGTTTCTCAGCCTGAGTGACGAAAAGGAAATTCTGGCTTAGCTGATCAAGGTGGGATATTATATCGAGGTACCAGCCAGGCCCCATGATGCCTGTCTCAATATCTGACCGAAAGCTTCTGGTAATTGGTAATGAGCCGAGTGAAGTTATAAGAGAGTGGTCAATTTGGGTTATGGTAATTTTACCATTTATTGGCGAAACCCTGTCAAAACTCCAAGCAGGGATCACCGAGATGGTTGCGAAAATAATGAAGCAAAGAAAGGTTTTCAATCTCATGAATTTACCTCCCAACTGGCCGACTGCCGAGTTCTTAGGGTTTGCCCCTCCCTTGAGGGTTGCTTTCAAATCTTTGTGGAAAAAATGATAAAATGATAAGAACTTGCTTTTTAAAAAACGGATTTAGCGAAGAAATCAATTTGTGCGCGGTAACCTGATGAATAATAATATATGGTGCCGTTTGGTATGTAAGGGCAATTTTCATATGGTTACCTACGATTGAAATTCATATACTGGATGCGAGGCACATTGTCAACCAGCGGTTTTTATCAAAAATATCATAATCTCAGCGACTTTCGGGACGTCCTATATTCCCCACGCTTTGGAAAAAAGATCGTCCATTTCTCTGAGATTTGGCTACAGAGATTATGAAATTGACAAGAATTCGATATTGTGTTATAAATTCCATAACTTGAAACACATCTCTCACAAACCCTCAATAAACCAATTGGGATGTATAATTATCTATGAAAAAATCTTCTTTTATTATAAATCAAATTTTGTTTTTAATTATATTTATTTTTATTGGATGTTCTACTGGTGGATATGATCCACAAAATTCAAGTAATAATTTTAAATCTGCCACTAAAAATGAGCAAGTAGAACAAGGGCTTAACCTAATAAATAATGTTTATGAATTAGTTATAAATAATTATGTCGACCCTGTACCCCCTTATAAATTATTGATTGAAGCAGTTAAAGGGATTGAAAGTAAAGTCGGAAATACAAATCTGTTATTTAAAGGAACTGAAACTGGTGTCGTAATGTCTCCGATCACTCAGATACCTTATGATACCGGAATCTCTGTTGAAGAAACTCGTAACGCTATTTTTGAAATATATCGTTCTATTGTAAATAATCATCCAAATTATTCTCCGATTGAACTTTCCAGCACTCTCCTTAATGGAATGCTTCATGGCCTTGATCCCCATTCTTCCTTACTGTCTCCTGATGACTTTAAAGCGTTGATTGACCCCAAGGGTGAGGTTACGGGAATCGGCGTAAGTATCACCATGCGGAATGGCTATGTTACAGTGATTTCGCCCATTGAAGGAACACCGGCTTACAAAGCCGGAATAAAATCCGGGGATAAAATCATTAAGGTCAATGGAAAAGCCACGAGAGAGTTACGAGAAGCGGTTAAAATGATTCGAGGCCTTAAAGGGACTGAAGTTGTGGTAACCATAACTCGTGAGGAAAGTAAAAAACCGATTGATTTCAAGACTATCCGGGATATTATCCCTGTTGAAAGCGTCAAAGCGATTGTTTTGAAACCAGATTGCGGATATATTAGGATCACCAATTTCAGAGAAAATACAACCGATGACCTTGTTTCAGGGTTGGAAAAACTCGAATCCACTAAAATACCATTAAAAGGGCTTATCCTTGATCTTCGCAACAACCCGGGCGGGCTTCTCAACCAGGCTATTAAGGTTTCAGATCTTTTTATTGAAAAGGGAACAATTCTTTCGATCAAAGGACGCCTGAAAAAAAACATGGCAGTTTTCAAAGCAAAGCCAGACCGTAAATGGCGGAATTATCCTATTATTGTTTTAATCAACAATGGGAGTGCCAGTGCGTCAGAAATCGTAGCCGGTGCTCTCCAGGATCAAAAACGAGCCCTGATACTGGGAACAACCTCCTTTGGGAAAGGTTCGATTCAGTCTGTGGAGAAATTGAGGAACGATTACGGCCTTAAATTGACCATAGCAAGATATTACACGCCAAATGGAAGGTCTATTCAAGCAAAAGGTATAGTCCCTGATATACTTTTAGAACACAGCACAACAGACGATAAAGATGTAAAAATAATTAGTAAAGTTATAAGGGAAAAAGACATTATAAATTATCCTGAGATAGAACCAGTTGATGGTAAAAAGAACAAGTATGGTCCTATTATCAAAAGGCTCTTTTCTGACAATCAAATTAAGCAAGCCTATAAGATCCTAAAAAAAACATATACTAATCACATTTCGAAAATGCCTGGGGTATGGGAAGAAGATATAAATGACGTTAATTAAATCGGAGAAAGCATGTTTGAACACATCCTGGCCGCTAAAGAAAGATTGCGAGGCCATAATGAATGAATGAAATGAAATGATTACATGATGCAATACGCCAAGGGCATCTAATCTTGGCATAATTTTAAATTCACATATTCAACATAATTCTGTAAGCACTTTCTGCACGAACGTTATATATTAAGATAACAAAAGGTTATACCCTCCAGTATGGCGCAGAAAAAATTTATTATCGCCTTGTAAAAAAATAACCTCCTGATAGCATAAAGGTGGCAAATTAAAACCCTTTAACACCAAAAGGAGGTTATGATGAGTAATCAAGAGATTATCAGACGCAGGCAGTATTGTCAAATTGTTAAAGATA
>Ga0208648_1002917_pt1 | contig 11262 bp, 8 predicted proteins | sample AntAceMetag02UKL_FD_184772 | JGI IMG/M metagenome (GOLD analysis project Ga0208648, IMG submission 184772) | Saline lake microbial communities from Ace Lake, Antarctica - Antarctic Ace Lake Metagenome 02UKL (SPAdes) (version 2) | ecosystem: Environmental > Aquatic > Non-marine Saline and Alkaline...
GGAACTTATTGCCAATCATCTACCTGACGTGTCCGATTATCCGTGTTACTCGTGGATGGGGCCGCAAACTGCCCCCGTAAAAAAGGCGACACCTCTTGACTAACTCACCGATGCTTGCTGGATTGGGGTTGCAACCTGTCGAGACTAACCAATATGACCCAAACGTCGTAGCCGGAGCCGTGATTTCGCAGGACCCGCCGGCTGGCTCGAGGATGAAGCCGTGCCAGGGGGATGTGATCATAGTGATTAGCCTGGGACCGATGCCTACGCTTTCACCTACCCCCGTGCCGACCAATACACCCGAACCGACGGAGACGCCCACAACCTAGCTCGAGGCTGTTACCTACTACTCTAACCCAAACCCGACGCGCGCCCTTCGGGTACCCCTTCAACTCGCTCAGAGCGGGGCTCAGGACAGACCCAGTCGAGTCCTGACCAAATGACGTAGCTGCGCCATCAAACGCAGGTGAGAGAACTTCCCAGGCGTTTTAGTTTTCCTCCGACCGTTCACCTCCCAAATCTGACCGTTCGCCGCGAAATCGTTGCCTCCTGCCCTACATTCTGTTATCATAGGGGAGAGTGAATTGTTACTCCGATCCTACGACAAGGGGGACATTATGGCTACAGTGACCGAATCCGTGTGGCTGAACGCGAAGCCGGAGGAGATCTGGCCGTTCCTCGTCGAGCCGGACAAGAAGCTGCAGTGGCTGACGGAACTCCACGAGCAGGAGTGGCTCGACGAAGGCCCGGTTGGCGTCGGGACGCGCTTCTACGTTGAGAAAGAGATCAGGGGACAGGTGCGCCGTTACGACTGCGTGATCGAGCGATTGGAAGAGAACCGCCGCTTCGATTTCACCGCAGAGGCCCCCGGCTTCTCCATCGTGAAGGCCGAATAGGAGCTCGTCCCGGAAGGCGGGGGCTGCCAGTTCACCATGCGGGAGCAGATCAACGCGCAGAAGGCCAACTGGCTCGTGGACAGGCTGTTCGTGCCGCCCAGCGCACGCCGGGCGGTTCGCGGTTTTCAGGCCCAGTTGAAACGCCTCGTGGAGAAGCATACGGGCCAGTGAAATCGCTGCCGGAAATTCGATTTGACATCGCCTGCGCTTTTGCATAAGATAGGGCCACCGCGTGAAATCCAGGGGAAGGCAATGACGGAGCAGAAAGCAAGCGGGCCCAAGCGCATCATCGTGCGCATATTGACAGAGATTGTTTTGCCTGCCATCGCCTTCGGCCTGGGGGTGGGTTTCGCAACTGGGAACTATCCGGTTTCATTCATCACCGGCTTGGCGATCAGCGGCACGATCTACGTCCTCTACAAATTGGACCAGACATTCCTTCACCCCCGATTGGCGAACCTGCCCCGCGACTGGCAGTTGGGCCTGGAGATCACCTCCTCGTTGCTTGAACATATCCTGGGCGCGCTGCTGGGCCTGTTCATCTGCGGCCGCATCTTCGGCTTCGTCGTCGAACCCACCATAGCCTGGTTCACCATATGGATGATCTTCATCGGGTTCCTGGTCGTCCACTCTGCCGGCTACGCGCTGCGCTTCTACCGCGAATTGAGGGAGAAGGAACTGCTGGAGAAGCAACTGCGGGCGCTGGCGACCCAGGCAGAACTGAAGGCACTCAAGGCGCAGATCAACCCCCACTTCCTCTTCAACACGCTGAACACCATCGCTCAACTGGTCCACTCCGACACTGCGCAGGCCGAGGCGACGATCGAGCGGCTGGCCGAGATGTTTCGCTACGTGCTGGCCGGCAGCGAGCGGGGACTGGTGCCGCTGGAGGAGGAATTGTCCTTCCTGGACGGCTACCTGGAGATTGAGCGGGCACGTTTCGGCGAGCGGCTGCGGGTCACTCGTGAGGTCGCCCCGGAGGCCTTGGACGTGCCCGTGCCCAGCCTGATCCTCCAGCCGCTGGTGGAAAACGTGATTCGGCACGGGCGGGGGGCCGACGGCAGCATAGACCTGAGCATCCGCGTCCAGTACCACGACGAGGTAGTGATCGCCATCGCTGACCAGGGGCCGGGGATGGACCCGCGTCACAAAGCGGGGGAAGGTCAGGGTGTCGGCCTGCGCAATGTGGATGAGCGGCTGCGCAAGACGTATGGCGACGGGTATAGCCTGGAGGCGACAGGCAACAAACCACAGGGCACTGTCGTCATGGTGCGTATACCGGTGTAAGAGTGTGGGAGTATGGGAGTATGGGAGTGTGGGAGTGTGGGAGTGTGGGAGTGTGGGAGGTGTATAGATGGCTCTTGTGAAGCATTTTAAGGAATTGCGGGTGTATCAGCAGGCGTTTGCGGCGGCATCGCGCATCTACAGGTTGTCGAAATGCTGGCCAGTCGAAGAGCGTTACTCTCTCACCGACCAGATTCGCCGCTCCTCCCGGTCAGTCTGCGCTAACATAGCTGAGGCCTGGCGCAAGCGCCGCTACCCGGCCCACTTTGTCAGCAAACTGAGCGATTCTGATAGCGAAGCCGCCGAGACCCAGGTCTGGCTGGACTTTGCCCTGGATTGCGGCTACATCAACCAAGAGGATCACGATTCTCTGTACGCCGCCTATGAGAACATCGTCGGTGGACTGGTAAAGATGATGGCGAACCCCAACGCCTGGTGCGGCCCATCGAAGTTGCGCGAACCCTCCGCCCCCTACGACCCCCACACTCCCACACCCCCATACTCTGACACAAATGAGGAATGAACATGCCAATGCGCGTGCTAATCGTTGACGACGAACTCCCAGCGCGGGAGAGGCTCAAGCGGCTCCTTGCTGACATCGAAGGAGTAGGGCTTATCGGCGAGGCTGAGGGCGGCGTCCAGGCGGTGGAGATGATCGAGAGGGAGAGGCCCGACCTGGTGCTTCTCGACATCCAGATGCCGGGGCTCGGTGGCTTCGGGGTCATTGAGGCACTGGCGAACCCACCGCCCATCATCTTCGTCACGGCCTACGACGAGTACGCCATCCGTGCCTTCGAGGTCAACGCGCTGGATTACCTGCTCAAGCCCTTCAGCCGGGAGCGGCTGGAAAAGGCAATCCGCCGCGCCCAGGAGGCACAGGCCGAGGAGCGGGACCTTGGCGTGAGCCCCGCCGAACGCTTTGCGACGCGGCTCGGCCCGCTGCTGGAGAGCCTGACCGCCCAGGGCCACTACCTGACCCGGCTGGCGGCGCGCGACCGCGACCGCATCCGCGTGCTGGACGTGAACGAGGTGGATTGGATCGGTGTTGAAGGGGAGCAGGTGATGGTCCACGTAGAGGACCGGGCCTATCCCATCCGCCGCACGCTGGCCGAACTGGTGGCACGGCTGAACCCGGCCCACTTCTTCCGCACCCACCGCTCTGCCATCGTCAACCTGGATCGAGTGAAAGAAGTCATCCCCTGGTTCAAAGGGAGCCACAAACTGCGGCTGACCACGGGCGCGGAGGTAGAGCTAAGCCGAGCACAGGCGCGGGCGCTGCGCCGAATCCTGGAGTGGTAGCCTAACTGCTCATCCTCCCATCCGACCGCTGGCCGCATTGGGCTTGATCAGCGGCGAGGCAGGTCGTTGTGGTGTCTTAGTTCACGCTTACCTCCAGCAGATATGCAAACGCGGCAGGACGGCGACAATCGTCCTGCCGCGTCTTTCAGACTGAAGTTGTCTCGTGCCTACACCAGAGTTTCCAGTATCCTCAGCACAGCCAGGCGTTCCAGCGCCTCGCGCGGCGTGACCCTGGGGTGCGCGGGGTCACACGCGGCGATCAGCGCCTGCACCGCTCTGGACGGTACGCGACTGCCCACCCGAACGGTGGCCTTGCTCCAGTCCAGGTGGTACTCGTGCTGGCCCCTCTCTTTGGATGTGATTGTGACGTCCGAGAGCGGGATCGCCTCCAGCCAGATCAGTGGGAATTCTCGTAGCAGAACAGAGAGCAAAATCGCTTAGAGAAGCCGTCAGGCCTGTCTAACGCCAAGCGACCCGCAGCGAGTGGGGTTGATGAACTGGCCCAACGCCTTAGACGGGCTCTGAGGGGCCTTAGAGGCGCTCAGAACTGCTACGATTCCCCTCAGTTGATCGGGGTTGTAAACGAGAGGATGCAGTACTATAATGAGGAGCGGCGGCACTCGAGCATTGGCTACCTGCCACCCCTTACCTTTATTGAGTGGGTGCGCTCTGGCCGTGAGGGGTGAGCACGGGCTCCACGACGACGCCCTTGCTTCCTCATTCGGATCATACGCCGAGAGGATCACAATAAACACAGTTCAACATGGTGCAACTTTTGGGGACAACCCCACAGGGCCCACCGTTGGCCCGCCCGTTGCTGCAGTTTGGATCCCGCCATTTGGCTCGGATAAAAGATGATTGACTGGACAAAGCTTAAGCCCTACGAAAGGGACAAATATCGCGGTTTTGAGGAGCTCTGCTATCAGATAGCGAAGGGGCTCTATGGCTACTTGGGCCGTTTCACCTCGATTGATGATTCTGGTGGGGGGGACGGTGTAGAATTCTATCTGACACTACCTAGTGGGGAACAATGGGGTTGGCAAGCCAAATTCTACTACCCAGATGGCAGCCTACGCGTCAGTAATCGTAAGACGAGCATCAAGAAATCGTTACAGAGAGCTTGTGATGAGCATCCTCAACTTACAACGTGGTTCCTGTGCCTGCCCAGAAACCTCACGCCAGACGATCAGAAATGGTTTGACGAGAAGCTTGCTCGAACTCGATTGAACGGTCGCCCGACCGTGCCAACGGATCGTGATATTGAACTGTCCAATTGGGGCGACAGTGACTTCGTCGCCTGGGTCAGTGAACCTCGCTTCGCTGGTAAGAGACTTTTCTTCTTTGGTGAGGTGGAGTTAGGCATTGACTGGTTTCGCTCTCAGGTTGAGCGGCAAACGGTAGCCATTCGAGACAGATTCAATCCTCTTCTGCATACGGAGACCAGCGTTGACGCACGTGTTCACGGGGTGTTGGGTGATGGGTTCTTCATTTCTCAAATCGCTCGACGAGCGGAAGATGCAAGAAGCCTACTTGAGGAGTACACAGAGGCAGTTGGTGTCCTCAGAAGCACGAAGCCTCGCCAAGTCGATTGGTTGGATGCCAAGGCCAACGCTATTGCTGCATGCCAGCCGCTCCAGAATGCCCTCGAGAATGCAGTTGCACAATTGGAGAAGGCATCTGATCTGTTGAGTAGTCAACAGTTTGATGAGTTGCGACAGCTTGATTGGCCTCTGGTTTGGGAGCAGATGGAGCAAGCATATGACACATACCAGCAGGTGGAGGCGGCGTTTGACCCTTCACAGGTAAGGCATACTGGCAGAGACGAAAACAGAGAGTGGGCGCTACGCGAGGCTGAACGCATAGTGCGTGGCCCAGCCTGGCGAGCAGATTCTTTGATGGATGATCTTCGCGGCATATTCAGTCAGTTCGACTACATCAGTCAATCCGAGTTGCACATCTTTGGTGATGCTTGTTCAACGACAACTATAATTACCCATTGATGACAATTAGAAATGCCCACTAGGAAGATCGGTCGAATCGTTGTAAACTGGCCTCAGAAACAAGGAGGCCAAGACAATGACAGCAACCGATGCCCAAGTGAGGATTATCATGAGAGAAAGAGAAAAAGGTCGTACCCAAGAGCAGGCCGCAGTCAGCGCCAACTTGAGAAGCCGCAAGACCGTGGTCAAATACGAAAGGCTGGAAAAACTGCCCAGCGAACTGCAACAACCGCGCCGGTATCGCACGCGACCAGACCCCTTCGTGGAGGACTGGTGTACCGTCGAGGAGATGCTAGAAGACGCCTCTGGTCTGGAAGCCAAGGCTTTGTTTGAATGGCTTGGCGAGCAGCATCCCGGTCGCTACCAGTCCGGTCAGTTGCGCACCTTTCAACGCCACGTTGCCACGTGGCGGGCCTTGAATCAAAAGCAAGTTGCCATCCTGGAGCAGGTTCACCGTCCGGGTGAGGTACTGCAGACCGATGGTGTGTGGTTGAGCAAACTCGGCGTGACGATCCAAGGTCAACCATTCAAGCACCTGCTGATCCATAGCGTGTTGCCCTACTCGAACTGGGAATGGGGGCGCACTGCGCAATCAGAGTCGTTAGCAGCCCTGCAGTTGGGACTCCAAAGCACTCTGATCAAGCTCGGTCACGTTCCAGAGTATCATCGGACGGACAACAGCAGCGCAGCGACCTACCGGCCAGGTGCCAAGGTTCAGGCAGGCTCGAAGCGAGAATACACCGATGGCTACCTGCAATTGCTAGACCACTACGGCCTCGAGCCCCAGACAACCAACCTCAACTCACCTCAGGAGAACGGCGACGTCGAGTCATCGAACGGTGGACTCCAGCGTGCTATCGAGCAGTACCTGCTCCTGCGCGGGAGCCGTGACTTCGAGAGCCTCAATACTTATGAAGACTTCCTGTTCGGCGTGATGGATCGTCGAAACCGTCCCCGACAGGAACGCCTGGCCGAGGAGTTGGCGGTGATGAAGCCGCTGACTGGTACGCCGTTGGCGACCAACAGTCAGGTGCGAGTCCGAGTCACGCGAGGCAGTCTCATTCGCGTGCAGAAGAACGTTTACTCGGTGCCGACCAGCCTGATCGGCCGCCGGGTGACGGTGCGGGTCCACGAATGGCACCTGGATGTGTATTACCAAACTCATCTGGTAGAGACCTTGCCCCGCCTCGTTGGTGAAAAACAGTATCACGTCAACTATCGCCACGTGATCGACAGCCTGCTCCGCAAGCCAGGAGGCTTCCGCGATTACCGCTATCGCGATGACCTCTTTCCATCCCTGGTCTTTCGCCGCGCCTGGGAATGTCTGAACCAGTGGCAATCCCCGCGCAAAGCCGACTTGACCTATCTGCGTATCCTCCGGCTGGCTGCCCGGAAGATGGAATCCGAGGTCGCCGCTGCGTTGGAACAACTCCTGACGACGACAGAGACTTGGGATGAAACCGATGTAGAACACATACTGCAGCCCGAACCTATCGACGTTCCTCAACTCGTGTGCGGCAAAGTCTGTTTGCAGCAGTATGATCGACTTCTCTCGGAGGTGTGTCGTGGCGCTTGACGCGATCAACACCTACTGCAAAGCCCTCCGACTGCCCACGGTGGCCCAGGTGGTCGAGGATGCTTTGATCACCGCTCAACGAGAGGATTGGTCACTGGAAACGTTCCTACATCATCTTCTGGAGCAGGAGATGGCAGGGCGACGCGAGCGACGGATCACCCGTCTGACCAAAGCAGCTCATTTCCCTCCAGGAAAGAGGCTGGAGACCTTCGACCAAAAGCGGTTGCCCTTGCGTATCCGGCGTCAAATCCCACAGCTCTGCGAAGGCGAATTCATCGAACGGGCAGAGAACATCCTCATCTTTGGATTACCCGGGACAGGAAAAACGCACTTGGCCACCGCGTTGGGTTACGAGTGGGTGCAAGGTAACTACAGTGTCCTGTTCATTCCTACCTTCAAGCTGGTTGGAGGATTGCTGCGGGCAAAACGGGATTACGAACTGGAGCGCGAGTTGCGCCGCCTGGACCGTTTCCAAATCGTCATCCTGGATGACCTGGGATATGTCCAACAAAGCCGGGAGGAGATGGAAGTTCTATTCACTTTTCTGGCCGAACGGTATGAACGCCGTAGCGTCGTTATCACCTCCAATCTGGTGTTCTCAGAATGGGATCAGATTTTCAAAAACCCCTTGACCACAGCGGCCGCGATTGATCGAGTAGTCCATCACAGCCTGATCATCGAGTTCGGTCGTGAGATGAAGAGCGTTCGTGCGGAAGAAGCTGCACGTCGCAACGGTATTCGGTTGGGTGGCTCTGATGCTGCCCAGGACGCCGAGAGATGACTTCTCGGCATGGGCATTTTTAATTGTCGTCGATGTCCATTTCTAATTGTCGCTTGACAGACCGTCCACTTATCGAGCAAATGCGAGGTATTCTTGATATACCTCCAGTCTACAGCTGGACCGATTTCTTGCAGGCACTAGCAGCAGCTGCTGAGGCGTACAAGACTCGTATTCCGCTGATCCTTGACGGTCTTGACGGAGCAACCCGCAATGGTGTGTTCTCACCTGTGTGGCGACAGGGTCTGCCTAGCCTCGTTCACGACATAGCGCATACGAAAGACGTGGTCTTGGTCACGACTTGCCGTACCACCTATCAGGAAGCTATTTGGCCTAGTGGCGTTCCAGAGAATGCAACCTATGCGCATGGCTTCAATGCATATGATGTAGAGACTGCGGTTGAGAGATATTTCAACTGGTACAAGATCAGAGCCGATTTGACTGCAGCTCCTCTGTCGCAGTTTGAGCATCCTATCTATCTGAGGATCTTCTGTGAGATTAAGAATCCTTCCCGAGAGGAGGAAAAACAGATTTACGTAGGGGAGCAGACACTGTTTGAGGTGTTTGATGAATACTTGAGACAGTGTAACAGAGCGTTTTGCGACCGCCTGGGGCTACATCCGAGCACGGATGTAGTAGCACCTGCTTTGAGACGAATGGCCTCGTACTTGTGGCAACAACACACCCGCAGCATTCCCTTAGGCCAATTGGTTAACGCCGTAGATGGGCAACCTCTTGACACGTTGAGCTGGCAATCGTCTAGAACCAGAGTTATCTTGGACGAAGGACTACTGGTTTGCCGTGATTTGCGAGGGGAGGGAGAAGTTGTGTTCTTCACATATGATCTGCTGGGAGGCTACCTGGTCGCACACTGCCTTCTCCACCAGGCCAAGGACAATGTTGAAGGATTCGTACAGTCTGATGAAACACTCTCTGCACTGTTTGATGATGATTTCCAGTCCCTGCATCCACTTCATAGCGACATCAGCCGTTGCCTAGCAGCTCTACTTCCAGCACAGACTGGTAAGCATTTACACGATCTCTCAGACAACGAGAGGGCTTTCAGTCTGTCGATTGATGCGCTGTTTGAGATTGCCCCGAGTGAGATAAACCAAGATAGTGTTGCGCTTGTGGCTCATCTGTTTGAACATCCCAGGAATCGCAGTCGCCTTTTGGATCTGGCGACATCCACAGTAGGAAACGTACATCATCCATTGAACGCATCTTTCTGGTCAGAGCAACTCAAGACGTTGTCTATGCCTGAGCGGGATGTCAGTTGGACAGAGTTCGTGCGTGGGAATGTCGAGCACTTTGAGAAGGTTCTGTCACGTTTCGAAGTCACCTGCCAAAGCAACGACGCACTATCTGGAATGGTAGAAAGCCGTTTGCACTTGCTGGCAGAGCATATCATGTGGGTGTTGACCTCAACCGTCCGACCGCTGCGAGACAAAGCAACACAAGCACTCTACTGGTACGGACGTCGCTTCCCTGAGCAGTTTCTCGATTTAGTGCTTAGTTCCTTGGAGATCAATGATCCTTACGTTCCTGAAAGAATGCTCGCTGCGACCTACGGAGTTGCTATGGCTCGGCAGTATGACTTCAATGATCCAAGCTTCGCGGAAATCTTCCTGCCGGTGTACGGTCGTAGTCTTTATGAAGCTATGTTCAGGCCACATGCGCCGTACGCAACAACCCATATCTTGGCGCGCGATTATGCCAGACGCACGATTGAGATATCTTTGATCCATCATGCGGATCTGTTGACAACTGAGGAACAGGAGCGGATTAGTCCTCCATTCACGGATGGAGGAATTCGTGAGTGGGGCGAGAGCGAGGACAAGAACGAAGGTGAGTACCAGGATGGCAATGCTCCCATCCAATTGGACTTCGGGAACTACACGCTTGGACGCCTGGTTGAAGGCAGAGGAAACTATGACTTCGAGCATCAAGGGTATAAGTTGATGCGGGCGAATGTCTTCTGGCGGATGTATGATCTAGGTTACTCGTTGGAGACCTTCGGCGAGATTGACAAGTGGATCGCGCGATGGAGTGTGCATTATGGTCGGGCTTCGAATGGACGCAAGACAGACCGCTATGGTAAGAAATACTCTTGGATTGCATTCTATGAACTTGCTGGATTCCGTCGAGACCAGGACTTGTCTTGCGACTGGCCTGGTGAGTATAGGATTTCTGACGCTGACATTGACCCCAGTTTTCCGTCACCTTGTCAACAATGCAACCTTGTGCAAGCGGATTTCTTGGGAAACCGCGACTTAACGGTTGGGGAGTGGATTCTACACGGTGACTTGCCGAACATGGCCCCGTATTTGATCGTTGATGAACTGCTAGGCGAAATAGGGCCTTGGGTACTTCTTGACGGTTACATAAACCAGGAAAACTCAGAAATAAACCGTAGCCGATTCACCTTTCCGCGCAGTTTCATTGTCAGATCTGAAGAAGTGGCATTGGTTGTGGAACGCCTCAGACACCAGGATCTCGGAGGAAGATGGTTGCCGGAGATTCCAGAGGACTACTACACTTATGCTGGGGAGATTCCTTGGTGCAATACTTACCCACACAACGGAGCCACCGAACTGAGTTTTGTTGTAAGCACTAGGACAGAAACCGAGTCAGTAGATAAGCTTGTGCTCTTCCGGGACGGCACCCCCTCATCCGCGGATGAGGAAGAAGAGTTCTGGGAGAGTATCTCTGATCAGGTTCTCATCCTACCTTGGGGTGTGAGAATAGCCAAGGGGGATACAGAACCGGAAGAAGTGATAGAAGCCAAGTTGGAAGAAATGGGACTTGAGGCAAGGATATGCACAGCTCCGATTGAGCGAGAGGTTCCCAACTACCAGAGGTTTCAGGTGCTGATACCAGTTCGAGACAACAACTGGGAAGACTACCACAGTATGATTAACCCTGGTCGAGGCATTGACACTCCTGCCAGGGAGATTGCAGAAAGACTCGACTTGTGCGGACAACCACAAACATTCGACCTGTTCGAGAAGAATGGTAAACGTGCATCCATCACGTTCTGTTATGGAGAGCCCTGGCATGCGTATCAAAGACTCACGTATCTTCGCCGAGATTTGCTAGATCATTACTTGGCTGAAACAGATGGTGATTTGGTTTGGGCCATTTGGGGAGAACGTGGATTCTATTCAGATGACATAAGCAAGTTTGAAGCCTATGCAGATAGCCATAAGCCCCACATGGTCTTTCAAGACGTACAGGTCTATAGTTCTCTCAAGCAGAATCGATGATACGATTATGCACTGCGGTGAAAGACGTGAATCATTGTGGCTCTCTGGTAGTTCGCGTGGTATCCCCCACATCTGGGGTATGGTATAATCGGCGAAAAGTCCTGGAGGTTATGCTATGTTGAACATTGTGGGTCTCAAATCACGCGACATGATTTCAATTCCT
>Ga0208648_1002919_pt1 | contig 11258 bp, 11 predicted proteins | sample AntAceMetag02UKL_FD_184772 | JGI IMG/M metagenome (GOLD analysis project Ga0208648, IMG submission 184772) | Saline lake microbial communities from Ace Lake, Antarctica - Antarctic Ace Lake Metagenome 02UKL (SPAdes) (version 2) | ecosystem: Environmental > Aquatic > Non-marine Saline and...
TGGGTGTACACCCGGAGATGGACTTTGCCCGTGAGATACTAAAGGCTATCGGAAAATAGATAAAGGGGTGCAAAATGAAAAAAAGAAGCTGTCTCATTGTGTTGTCAGGAATTGTACTGGTCTTCTTCTTGAATACAGCTTCCCACGGCCTTTCAGATGCCTTTAAGGATAACATCTACAATCCGGGTAAACTCAAGGCCACAGACAGTGTTTTGAAGGTTCGAGTGGGGGATCGTGCCCCTGACTTCACGCTTCCGGCGGTTTCCGGGGGAGAAATCTCCCTTGACCGGTACCGCGGGAAAAAGAATGTGGTCATATCTTTCGTCCCTGCCGCATGGACACCCGTCTGTTCAGACCAGTGGCCCGGCTACAATATTGTAAAAGGCATATTTGATAACAACGATGCCATACTTCTCGGAATTACCGTGGACAATATCCCGACCCTGTTTTCGTGGACCAATCAGATGGGGGAATTATGGTTTCCCGTTCTTTCCGACTTCTGGCCTCACGGCAGTGTTGCCGACAGGTATGGTGTATTACGTACCGATGGAACCACGGAAAGGGCAATATTCATCATTGATAAGAATGGAATCATTCGTTATATTGATGTGCACGATATAAATAAGAGACCTCGGCTGGAGTCTATCGTCAAAGAGATGGAAAAGCTCAAATAAACAGGCACGATCCCTATTAAAGGGGAATACCGATATGTCACCACTGTGTTTAGAAGAAGTACTTGAGAATCTGTACCAAAAGTACAACAGGCGCGAGTTTATACATCCCGATCCACTGGAGTTCCTCTATGATTATGATGATTCTCGTGACCGGGAGATTGTCGGCCTCGTTGCCTCTTCTCTCGCCTATGGCAGGGTTTTTCAGATACTGAAGAGTGTTTCTAACGTCCTCGAAAAAATGGTGCCTTCACCTTCGCGATTCATCAAAGAATCCTCCATGGAATCGCTTTTGTGTACATATTCCGGCTTCAAGCACAGGTTTACAAACGGAGATGACCTGGCGGCAATGTTATTCGGAATTAAAAATGTCATAATTAAATACGGTTCTCTCCATGCGTGTTTTAAATCTTCTTTCACAGATGATAATGAATCAATCTTGCCGGCGATTTCTTCGTTTGTAAAAGAATTAAGTGCCGGGTTTAACAACCCCTGCAATAGTTTGCTGCCTGTACCTTCAAGAGGCAGCGCGTGCAAAAGACTCAATCTCTTTTTTCGATGGATGGTACGCCGGGACGATGTCGATCCGGGAGGATGGGAGGATATATCACCTTTACATCTCGTAGTTCCGCTTGATACGCATTTGCACAGCATCTGCCTTTCATTGGGATTTACGAACCGAAGACAGGCAGACATGAAAACAGCCATGGAGATAACCGATGCGTTTCGAACAATGGTTCCACACGACCCGGTACGATATGATTTTGCACTATCACGACTGGGAATAAGGAAGGACACGGACATGACATCTTTCCTGGACGAATGCGGCAGAATAACTACTATACAATAAAATATAAGGAGTTCATATGAAGCTTGATAAATGGAAAATTCTCTGGGGCGCAGCCTTAATCCTGTTGTCGGCATTTTTTTATTTCGTACACTATCTGATTTTTAGAGACCCCCATCATATTTTCATTTACATGGTGGGAGATATCGCCTTTGTGTTCATCGAAGTATTACTCGTCACCATTATTATTCATGAATTGCTGAGTTACAGAGATAAAAAGGAAAAGCTCTACAAACTGAACATGATTATAGGTGTTTTCTTCAGTGAAATCGGGACAGAACTTCTTAAACTTTTCTCAGATTTTGACCAAAATTCCGAAAAAATGAGGGAAACCTTATCTTCATGTATGGATTGGTATGATGAAAAATTTCAAACCGCATTTAAAGCGTGCAAGAATTATGAGTATAATATTGATATCGATAAAAAAGATGTGGGGGAGTTAAAAGACTTGCTTATAAATAAACGGCACTTCCTCGTCACACTCCTACAAAATCCCACTTTGCTCGAACATGAAACTTTTTCCGACCTCCTCTTGGCGGCGTTCCACCTGACCGAAGAGCTGGCATACAGAACTGACATCAAAGATTTAAATGATGTCGATTATGAACATATCACCAATGACATGAAGAGGGCATACGTCCTGTTAACCTCCGAATGGCTGGTCTACATGAAGCACCTGAATGGCAACTACCCCTTCCTGTTCTCTCTTGCCATGAGAACAAATCCTTTTGATCCGAATGCCTCACCGGAAATAGGATAACGGTATGGTAAAAGGTCTCATGATGTTGACACTTGTCTTAACTCCTGTTAGGTTGCTTGTGTTTTACTGACAAAGGGGAGCCCGGCCAGGGCATATCAATCCAAAACCAATGACATACAGGAGGAACATATGGCTACTAATCAGTGGGATAACCCGCCAGCAATGCAGATTGACCAGGAAAAGGACTACCGGGTAACAATGGAAACCGGAAGGGGCGTTATTGAGCTGGAACTGTACGCCCGGCATGCACCCAAAACCGTTAACAACTTTGTCTTTCTGGCACGGGAAGGATTTTACGATGGAGTAATATTTCACCGGGTAATCAGTGATTTCATGATCCAGGGTGGAGATCCGACCGGCACCGGACAAGGAGGACCAGGCTATCAGTTTGAGGATGAAACAAAAGGAAATCCTCTGAAGCATGAAGGTCATGTAATATCTATGGCGAACTCAGGGCCAAATACAAATGGGAGTCAATTCTTCATCACGCATTCATCGCAACCGCACCTGGATGGAAATCACACGGTCTTTGGAAAGGTGACAAAAGGTGAAGATGTTGTGGACGCGATCCAGCAGGACGACCGGATAGAACACGTGGAGACAACGGAGTGTTAAAGTGATAGAGACGAGAGTAACCAAAATCCTGGGCATCAAATATCCTGTTATAAAGGGAGGCATGGTGTGGGTATCAAACGCGGAACTTACAGCCGCCGTGTCCAACGCCGGAGGACTCGGCGTCATGGGTATCGGTGCTATGGACACACAGATTCTTAACGCGGAACTGGACAAACTCCAGTCACTTACAGACAAACCCTTCGGCATAAGCTTTCCTCTGATAAGACCGGATTATGAGACTATGATAGGCGCGGCGCTGGATAAGGGAGTAACGATTGTTGTAACCTCTGCCGGAAATCCCGCAAAGATATATAAGATGCTCGAATCTGCAGGGGTCGTCGCTATACACGTGATAGCAAATGTAAGGATGGCTCAAAAGGCCAGGGATCTGGGATATCACATGGTAGTTGCCGAGGGTTTTGAGGCAGGAGGACATGATGGGAAAGATGAGATTACAACCTTTTCCCTGATCCCGCAGGTGGTCGACGCTGTCGATATACCGGTTATCGCGGCAGGGGGCATCGCGGACGCGAGGGGCATGGTCGCCGCGTTTGCCTTGGGCGCGGAGGGTATCCAGATGGGCACGAGGTTTGTCGCAACAAAGGAATCCCCTGTCCATGAAAACTTCAAGCAGGCCATCATCAATGCCATGGACACAGACACTACCATTACCGGAAGGAAACTGAATGATCCTGTAAGGGTGATAAAGAACAAGCTCTCTCAGGAGATTCTGGACGCAGAGGCCACGGGGGCATCCCCCGAAGAGATATTTGGCATAATAGGCCCGGACAGAACCCATATTGCATCCATAGATGGTGACGTAAAAGATGGCTCGGTGATGAGCGGCCAGATCGCGGGCATGATAAAAGAAGTCAAAAGTGTGCAGGAGGTTTTTGATGAGCTGCTATCAGGGATCGAGCCTGTCATCAACGGAATAAAGAAACTATCAGGAACACAACATGATAAAGATAAATGAAAATTACCTGAAGCTCCAGTCATCCTATCTTTTTTCGGACATCGCAAAGAGGATAAAAGGCTTTGCCGAATCGAACCCCGACAGGGAAATAATCAGGCTCGGGATCGGCGATGTAACACGCGCCCTGCCCGGAGCATGCATAGCTGCCCTTCACAGGGCCGTCGACGAGATGTCAACCGACAATACCTTCCGCGGCTATGGCCCTGAGCAGGGGTATGAGTTCCTTCGCAACGCCATTGCGGAAAATGATTTCCAGGCATTCGGGGCTGACGTCAGTCCAGACGAGGTGTTCGTAAGTGACGGAGCAAAATGCGATACCGGAAACATTCTGGAGATTCTATCTCCCGGCCTGAAGATTGCCGTGCCCGATCCGGGATATCCCGTGTATGTTGATACAAACGTAATGGCCGGAAGAACAGGTCCCTGGAATAACGGGCGATATGAGGGATTGATTTATCTCGAAGCCACTGAGGCAAACGGTTATGTCCCGGCTATCCCGGACGAGCCGGTTGACCTGATCTATCTCTGCTTTCCCAACAATCCCACCGGGGCCACCGCCACGAGGGAGCAACTCTCTCAGTGGGTCGAATACGCGAAAGAAAACAGGGCATTGATACTGTACGATGCCGCGTATGTGGCCTTTATCCGTGATGAATCAATACCAAGAAGCATCTATGAAATTGAAGGCGCCAGAAAGGTGGCGATCGAATTTCGGAGTTTCTCAAAGACCGCGGGATTCACGGGAACACGTTGCGCGTACACCGTAGTGCCGAAATCATGCGTCGCCTGCGACTCGCAGATGAATAAATATGATCTGCATTCCCTGTGGAACCGCAGACATACCACTAAATTCAACGGCGTTTCCTATCCGGTGCAGCGTGCCGCCGAAGCTGTCTATTCCGATGAAGGCAAAAAGCAGGTACGCGAACTGACGGATTATTATCTGAAAAATGCCTCTCTGATTCGCGAAAAGATGGCGGGGCTTGATTATAACTGTGCCGGAGGTGAAAATTCGCCTTACATCTGGGTCAAAGCAGGGATGGACTCCTGGGAATTTTTTGACGTGCTTCTTGATAAGGCCGCTGTTGTATGCACTCCCGGCAGTGGTTTCGGAGCATGCGGTGAGGGATATATCCGTCTCAGCGCATTCAACAGTTATGAGAATGTTGATACCGCGATGAACAGGATCGCCGAGATGTCGAAGGGGTAATCAGTACTTTCCTTTCCCCTCCCCTACCCGACAACATCCTTCAAAATTTCCAATGTCAGATCGATATCCTGCGCGGTAATCCCTTGATGAGTGACCATCCTGAACTGGCATGACCCCCGGGAGAGAAATTTTATTCCCCTCTCTTCAAGTCGAACCATAAAATCCTTTTCGGTCAAACCGTTATTCTCAAGGCAAAAAACAAGGATATTGCTGCGCACATTTTCAAGATCCACCCTTAATCCGGAAATGCACGCAATTCCCTCTGCAAGACGGCGCGCGTTTGAGTGGTCATCCACGAGGATCTTTGTCATCTCTTTGAGCGCTACGATACCCGCAGCCGCAATAACACCGGTCTGACGCATACCGCCCCCTAGGATCTTTCTGACCCGGCGCGCCTCGGAGATAAATTCACGAGAAGAACAGACCATGGAACCCACCGGGGCCGACAAACCTTTAGACAGGCAGAAACTTAACGAATCAACACTGCGGGTCAAATCCGTAACAGGCACCCCGAGAGCAACAGCCGCATTGAATATACGCGCGCCATCGAGGTGTATTCCGACTCCATATCGGCTGGCAAGCGCCCTCACTGAATCTGTGTACTCCGCGGTTATCGGCATACCGTTACAACGATTGTGGGTATTTTCAAGACAGATCAGGCGGGTACGTGGATAGTGTATATTGTCGCCGCGGATTGCCGCCTCGATTTCATCAAGGCGCATCGTGGCGTCACGCTGATTCGTGACTGTATGAGGAACAATGCCGCCCAGGGCCGACATGCCGCCAACCTCATAGTAGAAAATATGCGCCTGGTCACCAAGAATAATCTCATCGCCGCGCCCGCAGTGAACAAGGAGCGATATTAGATTCCCCATTGTCCCGCTGGAAACCAGGATAGCGTCCTCCGTCCCCACCATTTCTGCCGCCATTTTCTCAAGACGGTTCGTCGAGGGGTCTTCTCCATATACATCATCACCAAAATCAGCATTATATATCGCTTCACGCATGGCCGGGGTCGGAAGCGTGACTGTGTCACTCCTGAGATCAATGATCTTCATTTTTCACCTCTTTTTCACAGAATACTAAAGCCCTGATTTGCGCTATCTAATGCCTGAAGAATTTGTTTTTGTCAATTACTCCTTTCTAATTTCTCATCCGCGATCAAATTTGCCAGCCTTAAAATAATTGAACCAAATCGAAACATTTTATTGAAAAGCGTACATCTGTTAAGTATAAGGTAACAAATACAACTATCGAAAGAACGTTCTCTCGGATGGACGTTATATAAGGCTGACAAATGTCACTATTTACACGGGAAAGCTCTATCCTGATCACATGCGCAAAGGGAATCGCTCCTTTTTTAAAAGAGGAGATTATCGCTCTGGGGTTCCCTGTACGATCAGAACTCATCGCCGGTGTGGAGACAAAAGGTACCCTTGAGGATACTATAAAATTGAACCTCTCCATACGCACAGGGCAAAGAGTTCTATACCTGCTCGAAAGCTTCACCGCAAATAATCCCGACGAACTCTACAAGAAGACATCAAAAATTTCATGGGAAGACTATATACCCAGGAATGGATATGTATGCGTGACTTCTTTCGTAGACAACCCATCCATAAAGGATACCCGATTCGCTAATCTAAAATGCAAGGATGCCATAGCCGACAGATTTTATGAAAAATTCGGGTCCAGACCCGACTCCGGCCCCAAAAAAGACCAATCGGTTATATTCATCTATTGGAAGAATGACCGGTGCAGCATTTACATAGACACCTCCGGCGAATCGCTTTCTCGCAGGGGATACAGGAAAATCCCTCTTACCGCCCCGATGCAGGAGACTTTAGCGGCTGCTGTGATCCTCGCGACCCGATGGAAGAGCGGAGAAAATTTCATAAATCCCATGTGTGGAAGCGGAACGCTCGCCATAGAGGCCGTGCTAATGGCCATGGGAAGAGACCCGGGGGCCATGCGAAACAATTATGGATTCATGCACATAAACGGATTCAATAAGCCACAATGGAGAAAAATGAAGGGGTTAGCGGAAAAAGCAAGAAAGGCGCCGCCAGGAAAGATTATCGCCACGGACATAAATCCCCGGGCAATCGAATCCGCTCAAATCAACGCGGCGGCCGCTGGCGTAGAACACCTGATTGATTTTGAAATCTGCGACTTCGCTGACACGCAGATCCCTGAAGGCACAGGAGTAATTGTGCTGAATCCGGAATACGGAGAAAGAATGGGAGAAATAAATGAACTGGAAGATGTATACAGAAAAGTGGGAGACTATTTCAAACAGAAGTGTGCGGGATACCGCGGATTCATCTTTACGGGAAACATGGAACTTGCTAAACATGTTGGACTGAGGGCAAAGTCAAGAACCCCTTTCTACAACAGTAATATTGAATGCAGACTATTCGGTTATGACCTGTACAGCGGTTCCAGAAAAAACCCATCGGATAAGGAGCAACTATCATCATGACTTATGAGATTTTCGCTCAATGGAAAGACAAAATCGTGTCGCCTGAAGAGGTACTGGATGGGATAAAGCCCGGGATGAACATTTTTCTGGGAACCGGCGTGACGGAACCACGCACGCTGGTTAAGCAACTCATGGCTTCCACCAAAAGCAACCTCCGGGATCTGGAGCTAATCCAGCTCTTGAGTTTCGGGGATGCTCTTCCCGTCGACGAACGGTACTCAAGAAAATATCGTCTTAAGACATTCTTCTCCGGTTGGGTGGCCAGCGAGGCAATCACCGCCGGAAGGGTGGACTTCATTCCAAGCCGCAATTCCCGGATACCCTGGTTGTTTAAATCAGGCATTATTGACGTTGACGCGGCATTTGTACAGATATCTCCTCCTGATGAAGCAGGCTTCTCCAGCTTCGGTGTATCGGTGGATGTCGCGCGATATGCCATGGAACATGCGTCTCTTGTTGTAGGCGAAATCAATGAACACATACCCTGCACCCATGGAGACACGGCCGTGCATTTAGATAATTTCAACTATCTTGTCCGCTCCACCGAACCACCTATATATTTTCCCAGATGGCCCGTTGATAAGGTGTTTGACAAGGTCGCTGAAAATGTGGCCTCTATTGTGGAGGACGGCAGTTGCGTCGCCTTTTTTATAGGTCCCCTCTTCGAAGCACTTGCCAGACATCTCGCGCACAAACGGAATCTGGGGGTTCACTCTCTCATGATGACGGACGCCCTCATGGACCTCATAAAATCGGGGGCCGTCACGAACAGGTATAAAGCCCTGTTCAGGTACAAGAGCGTGGCCTCATACGCCATGGGAACACCGGAACTGATGAAGTGGCTGAACGACAATCCCCTCGCAGAATTTCAGGGGATAGACGTAACCACCGACCCGAGCAGCATGGGCGGGAACGACCGTTTCATCACTATTCTCCCCGCCCGGAAGATCGACCTGACCGGCAATATCACCCTCCATGTGGGCAAGGGCAACGTAAGTCCCGGTTCGGGAGAGGCACACGAGGCCTTCTATGGGGCTAACCTTTCAAAGGGAGGACGAGCCATTTTCGCCCTGCCGAGCCGCAATCTGGAAGGGAAATCCAATATATTGCTTTCAGTGGAAAATTTTCCTCATCAGTGCACAAACAGAGAATCCCTGGATCTCATCATAACGGAATACGGCGTGGCTTCGATGAGAGGCAGGAGTACACGTGAACGCGCGCTCGCACTGATAGACATAGCACACCCGGACGACCGCGGGGAATTGGTGCGCATGGCAAAAAAGGCAAATATCCTCTATTCAGATCAGATATATCTTACTGAATCAGGGCATCTTTATCCTGTGGATATATTGTGTACACAGGTATTTAAGGGAGGTGCTTCTGTCCATTTTCGCGTGATAAAACCGTCAGACGAGGAAGACATGAGGAAACTCTTCTATCGTTTCTCAGACCAGGCAGTCTATTATCGCTACTTCAGCCCCATAAAAACCATGCCGCACATAGCGATGCAGAAATATGTAAATATCGACTACAGGCATATTATGTCAATCGTAGGTCTCATTGAAGAATCGGGAATCGAACACATCATCGCGGAGGGAAGATATGTACTTTTAAAAGATCGCCTATACGCAGACGTGGCGTTTATAGTCGATGAAAAGTTTCAAAACACAGGGATTGGGTCATTCCTGCTCAAAACATTAATTAAAATAGCAAGGAAACGCGGCATCAAAGGATTCACCGCAGATGTCCTCACCGAAAACAAACCTATGATAAAGGTGTTCGAGAAGACGCCCTTCCCCATGCACGCGGTTGTCAGATCGGGAACATATGAACTGACTATCCCCTTTTCGGAGGAAACTGAATCAGCAAAGAAATCTTAGCGTTTCGGCAAGTGGAAAAAAGAGTGAGGTTTATCAGATTGATCTGCCGTGAAATTCCATATCGATACTTTCAGTGAGTGCTATCCAAATCGAATCTGATTCCTCAATCTTGGAAGTCTTTATTGTATAAACAGGATTGACTGTTTGATAATGACTATTAAAATTTTTCTGACAATATTCATCACTGTTCTATTCGCTGAATTGGGAGACAAAACTCAGCTTGCCACTCTACTTTTCGCCACGGACAAAGAAAATTCAAAGTTGATGGTTTTTCTCGCTGCCGCGGCGGCACTTGTTGTCGCAACCGGGTTAGCTGTGCTAATCGGAAGCAATATGGAGAAGTATATAAACCCTAAATACTTATCATGGGTTGCCGGAACAGGGTTTATACTTATAGGAATCTGGACAATTATCAGAACATAAAATTGGTGCATTCGTAAAAAGTCCCAAAACTGTCATACCAGGATTGATAAGCCTGCCCCGTACTTGATACGGGGGTATCCAGAAGTTGTTGAATTTACTGGATTCCGGCTTTCGCCGGAATGACAGAAAAGGTTAGATATGCAAACATCTCAATACCTCGACACAGATGAAGTCCGTTCACCTTCAGGGAAACCGCTTAAAAAATAGCCGCCCGAAAGTTTTCAGTTCAGCATTTTGCTCATGTTCGTGTTAATTTCGCGCGCCTCGGCGACGATTGCCTCGATTACTTCCGCAACCGTAAGTTCCTCTCTGATGAGCCCCTGCGCCTGGCTCACTGGCAGAAACCCCGTATCAACATCTCCGTTCTCTGTGGCTTCTCTCAACCCGCTGAATGCATTTGCCATGTAGGCCATCTGTCTGGCGTTTTTCCAGCCTGAAGCGGCAACGCCAATCAGGAGTTTGAAATATGGCAGTTGCATCTGTTTGGCAATAGCCCTCGAGTTTGGCAGGGACTCTATCAGTTTAAATATATTCAGGCCCTGCTTCATGGCTTTTCTGGCCGCCTTTGTATCCATCATCCGGCAGGGAATTCCGTCGAAGCGGGTCGAGTAGAGGGTGTCGTAGATATCATTTTCCACTGAGAGCTTTTTATAATTATCATGAAGAGGGCTTTCCCTGGTAGTCATGAATCTGGTACCCATTGCAACGGCATCGGCGCCGAGAGCAAGGGCCGACGACAGGCCTCTCCCATCGACAAAGCCACCCGCGGCGATGACCGGGATGTCGAGGGAGTCAGCGAGGCTGGGAATTAATACGAGAGAAGTCGCGTCACCTCCATGCCCGGCCGCCTCGTGGCCCGTAGCGATCACGGCATCTGAACCATAATCCTGGGCACGTTTGGAATGATATGAGTTTACAACGGTAGCGACGACCTTGCCGCCGTAGGCATGGGCCTTTTCGACCAGCCAGTCTCCTTTGCCGAGTGCGAAGTTGATCACCGGAACCCGCTCTTCCAGAAGAACGTTCGCATTCAGATTGGCACTCGGCAACATCAGAGAGGCGTTGGCCCCGAAGGGCTTGTCGGTAAGGCTTCTGATTTTGCGAATGGATTCCCGGGTTTCATCGGGACCCAGGGGGCCTGTTGACAGAATTCCCAGGCCACCCGCATTGGAGACCGCTGCAACGAGTTCGGGAACACTAATCCAACTCATACCGGAAAGTATGATCGGATATTCAATGCCAAAGAGCTCGGTAATACGGGTTTTCATAAAAAACACTCCTATCTTATTATATTTCCTGTACTCTGGAACTGCCGGGATCAGGAGGATGAAGGCAAACGAACTATTTCAGGTCAAGCAACCTTTTTGGATTTTCCTTTGTCAGAAGTTCTTTTA
>Ga0208648_1002924_pt1 | contig 11244 bp, 10 predicted proteins | sample AntAceMetag02UKL_FD_184772 | JGI IMG/M metagenome (GOLD analysis project Ga0208648, IMG submission 184772) | Saline lake microbial communities from Ace Lake, Antarctica - Antarctic Ace Lake Metagenome 02UKL (SPAdes) (version 2) | ecosystem: Environmental > Aquatic > Non-marine Saline and...
CAGAATCCAGAATCCAGAATCCAGAATCCAGAATCCAGAATCCAGAATCCAGAATCCAGAATCCAGAATCCAGAATCCAGAATCCAGAATCCAGAATCCAGAATACAGAATCCAGAGATTCCCATGGAACAACACCTCAAATACACCCTACCCACCTCCTGACAGGAGCCTTTTTGGCCTGTTGGGAGTAAAATCTTCATCATAAATCCATAGATTTCATAGATTTCAACCTTCAAAACCATACACACAGAACCGTATTTAACCCGCAACAAACGTGAAAACCGACTTCAGCTATTAAACGGTCTACATCAACGCTTGACATATAAAAACGGAACGTCACATGGCAAAACAAGACCATTTGCCTAAATACAACGGACTCCTGGACACATTACTTCATGATCTCGGGGGATCTAGTACCATCGAGGAGATTTCACCGAAGGCTTCTAAATTATATCTCTGCCATATCCAAGGCATAAAAGGAGCAAATGGGGACTAATTCAACAAAGAAACACATCCCCTTTTAACGAAATCAAAAGAAGCGTTGAAGCGTTCAAAATTTGAATTGAGCAAGGGTCAAGAGTAGATTTAACCCCTTTTTTGTGTCCGGCTCATCCCCGCAAAGGTACACTCGGAGGAAGGATAGCGTGAGTACGGTGCATTCAGCAGTAGATCCAGCCCTTGGTTACTATTTCCAAGGCATGTACGCGCTTGTCGTGCTCTTGGAGGAGGGCGACGACGACTCAACCATACTGGTCGAGGGCGATGATGACCTGGAACTCGTCGGATCAACCCGAAGCCTATACCAGCTTAACCATACGCTCGCCGAGAATCCACCGAGCATCACTATCAAGAGCGTGCAACTCTGGAAGAGCCTGAGAGTCTGGATTGAGGCCAACGATCCTGCCGCACGATTGGTACTTGTCACGTGCGCGAGGATTGGCAGAGATAATCCGCTGGAGCGGCTGGAAGGAAATCGCCGGAGAAAAGCCATCGAACCTCTGCTCGACGCGCTTTCTCGAGAAGCCAGACGTGTCCAAACGGAGCGAGAAGTTGCCCGGAGGGAGGGAGATCCGCTGCCGTATTCTGACAAGGCCCCGGGAACAAAGATATTCTTGGAGCTTGCTAAGGATCAAAGACAACAGCTTCTTTCACGATGCCACATTATTGCGGGTTCCGATCGAATCACAGAGGTATGTGACCGAATTGCTTCGTTCTTCAAGGGGTGGGTTCCCCCGGATATTCGCGAATCGTTTCTGGATCAGCTTCTTCAGTGGTGGGATTACAGAGTGTGCCGGAGCCTAATGAGAGAGCTACCGCGCCACATTCACCGCTCCGAGGTCTACTTCAAGCAAGTCGAAATTCTCAAAAGCTTGGAATCGCCTGTGTTACCAGATTCCTACAGCGCTCGCTCACCCGACGACCCAATGGCCGTAATCGGTCCCAACATGGCGCGGCAGATCGAATATGTCCGTGGCGGTCCAGCACGCAAGAGGCGTGCTGCCATCGCATGGTGGAAGGCGCGGCATCAACGCGAACTCTGGCTCACACGAGACCTGAGTCTTGAGACCCGCTTCGTCGAATTCGACGACCTTATAGAGGAACGATGGAGAGAGCGGTTTGAACCGTTGGCGGATGATTTGAAGGTGGCTGACGCACCAACCTGTGAGCAGACGGGTCGACAACTACTTGATTGGTCACATCTGAGGGCTCGCGACGAGATTCGCCAACAACAGTTCCAGTTCGGGCCCGACTACTTGGTTCCAGGCACGTTTCAGCAATTGGCAGAGGAGCAGCGAATTGGCTGGCATCGTGACTGGCGTCAACTGACGGAGGACAAGGACGAATGACGACGTCAATAGACATTCTGGCAATGACGAATCCGGCGTTCGGCGCGCTTCTTCTAAGAGCTGTTGCGAAGGGTTACGATGACTTTGCCGATGCCCCAGTCCCGCTCTCTGTTACATTCTTGGCTGTTCCATTGGTCTTCACACCTACTGATCTTGGCGACGTGTTCGCTGGATCGAACAAACGTACAGGTTTCGTGTCATGGATAAGTCGCCATCCGGAGATCTTACCTGGGTTTGCGAAACGGACTAAGGCGCTGGGTCCTTACGTCGTCGACTCTTTGATGTTCGGCACGAGGCATCATGTCCTCGCTGTTAAGCAGGCGGGATTGCGTCCTGACGTAGAAGGACTTACCAAGGAACCCGGCTGGAGTTCTCGAGACGAACGTGGGGGACTGCTTCGCAGGGCAGATCGACTAGGGTTTTGGCTGGCCGGCGTGTCGAGCGTAGCCACGTTGTATTCGACTCTTGGAGTTAGGCCATGAGCCGTTGGAATCTCGCATGTATTTCCCTATTCAGTAGGGATGGGCGGCGACTCGATGTTGATCTCAGACTCGGAGCCGTTAACGTGATCTGCGGTGCATCCAACACCGGCAAGTCGGCGCTTATTGAGATAATTGACTACACAATGGGATCAAGCAGGTGCCGGATTGCTGACTTCATACGACGCGCAACGATATGGGTAGCAACGTCGTGGAAGAGAGACGCCGATAGCTTCGTGTTGGCAAGACGAATCCCTCCACACACGCAAAAGTCTACTGACGACTGCCTTTTTATCGTTGGTGGTGTCCAGAAATTGCCGTCGGACGGGCACGCGCTCCAACCCAATGCCAACCGTGAGGGACTCCTTGACCAGCTTGCGCAAGCACTGGGAATGGGTTCGATGGTGGTTGAATCAGGCTCGGGTTACGAGACGAAGAGAGTCGGTCCCCGAGCAACGGCCCCATTCCTGTTCCAAAGCGGAGGTGTGATTACAAACCCGTCGGTCCTTTTGCGTGGTCTCGAGGGAGACAAGCGTCAGTCAATTATCGATTCCTTTCCATACTTGGTAGGTGCAATTGACGAAGAGACGGTCGAACTACTATCTCGGCTTCGAAGACGGCGCAGGCAGGAGCGGGCCCTGCTCCGCCAGGTTGCTGATGCAGAGGCGATCGTAGCGAGTAGAGCTGGTCGAGCAGAAACTCTCGTAATGGAAGCTGTGGAACTCGGACTGTTGCCACAATCGACTATCGCTACTGATAGTGTGGCGCGCCTATCCGCATTGAAGGACTTAGAAGATTGGACACCAACGCCCGAATCTGTAGAAGAGTATCCGCAGCTAGACGGTTTCTATGACGACGAGGCAGACTTGGTCGAGGCCATTGGCCTACTTCGCTCGCGGTTGAACAGTGCTCGTGAACTCAGAGATGCCTCATCTCGTTTTGGGTCATCCGTTGCTACCCAGAAGCGTCGACTTGAGTCCCTCAATCTCTTGGCCGATGTTACGCCAAGTGATACTTGCGCTTTCTGCGGAACGCCGCTGCATGATAATGAAGATACCCCAACTGCCAACCTTCGCAGCGCCCTTTCCCAGATCAGCTCCGAATTGGAGGCGGTCGGCCAAGGGCGTCCACGCCTCGACGCGTATATTCGCGAAATTGACAAACAGATTGACGAAGAAAACGAGAAGCTCCGAAGGGTACGTGCGAATATTCAAGCACTCGTAAGAGAGCGCGAGAACATCCTTCGGGAAGTTGCGCTTGACGGCCGACGACATAGGGCTATTGGTAGAATATCGCTTTTCCTCGAGGCCTTAGAAGAAATCCCAACCGATGATGGAAAAGAAATGGAGCTCGAGTCCATAAGAGCAGAGATCACAGAACTGGAGGCACGAATCGGGCGAGAAGCGTTGGCGGAGGCAGTCAATGAAGCACGAGACCGCATCAACTTCATTGCGACTCAATTAGTAGCCACGCTGCCGTTTGACAAGCACTATCGAGGAAGCTCTGCTTCCTTGAACTACAGAAACTTGGAAGTGAGCGTGATCACTGAGGAACGCGCTATACCGATGGAAGACGTTGCCTCTGACGAGAACTGGCTAACACTTCATCTCGCATTTGCCTTCGCTTTCCACAGACTGCTTGAGGAACGACATAGGCCGGTTCCGGGGCTCCTTGTGCTCGATCAACTTAGTCGGCCCTATTACTCGGATACAATCGCGAAGGACGACACCGAGTTGAAGCCCCGTGACGAGCAGAGTCTGCGCAGGTATGTGCAGGCGTTGTTTGATGAGGTGGCCGATAGAGACGGGCAGCAAATACTTCTATTAGAGCATGCAAGACTCCGCGATGACGCAAACTATCAAAATGCGATAATCCGGGAGTGGGAAACTGACGATGGACTGATTCCAGCGGATTGGCCAATTGAAGAGATTGCATAACCGCGTCAGAACAGGGCAAGACCGCCAACGCTACACCATCTACGGTGCGACATGTTTGCCTAGCGGACAAAATAGTTCAGGGGCGGTTGAACCAGCCCTTTCACAGACCTTCATTCTTCGGGCCGGTGAAGGGCATTACTGTTTTTGTGAGTCATAACTAAAAGTGGTCAATTCTAAGAATGACTGTTGCTGGCGATTCTGAAATAATTACTTCATGTCCAGACCACTAAGAATTGAAGAACTCCGCAGTCCTGCCTGAGGAACGGGACTGGGAATCTCCCAAATTTAAGGAGGCTTTTTGTCGTTTTGAGTTTACTCGCCACCCCCCCCTGCAAACAAGGGGGGATGAGCTCGCTGTGAATTTTCAATACCCGAATGTATGGTATCACGTTACGAATCGCGGTAGACGTGATGATGAGATTTGTTGAAAAGACTTCATAATTCCGCTGGTCAACTGTTCAGGGGTAGATTCAAGGCATTTCTTGTAGAGGCTGACAGCTACTTTCAGGAGTTATTCAGGCACCTACATATGAATCCGTTAGAAGCAGGATTGGTCGATAATCTCCAGAAGTGGAATTGGACCAGCGACAAAGAGATTTATTCAAAGCCAGGAAATGGGACCGGCGGGTGAAGTTGTTGGAATAAACAAAAAAGCACAGTTACCAGTATCATTGATAGGGTCAATTATGAGATGAGTAATGATAAGGGCATTAGGCTACGCGTTGAAAAACCAATTAAAACCCTGAACAACAGTCAAACGTAGATTTGACCCCTTTTCATGAACAACAGTCAAACGTAGATTTGACCCCTTTTCACTATCAAAGTTGAGCAGGGCTCAAGGGTTGTGGCACTGACGAAAATCAAAGATGTGGTTTCAGCGTTTTGTCGCGCCAAGTAAAGAACATAAAGGGGTCTGCCTTTGACGCTTGCTGTTAATCTTCAGAAACAATAAGAGTCAAGGGCAGACCCCCAAACTTTGACCCCCAAACTTTTCTGTTGCTCTTAGATCCAAATATCGAGTAACCTTTTCCTAAATATATTCTGATTTCACAGAGTTTGTAAAAGGGTGAGTTTATGTACTGTTGTGCAAACTGCTTTGTAAGTCCAACTTTAAAGGATCACGTAAATACAGAAGGATCTGTAGCTGATTGTGACTTCTGTCCGAGTAAAGATGTTAAATGCGTCGAGGTTTCGGCTTTGTATGAGTTCTTTGAACCCATATTCGAGATGTATAGGGAAACTGAATACGGGAGAGATTATTTTAAGGGGGAAGACCCAAGGGGAGAAGTGTTATCCAGCCTAATTGAAAATGACTGGTATCCTATTTTCTCTGATGATTTTGATGAGGATATGACTGATAATTTTTGGGATGCCTTAGTCGAACGAATATGGGTTGATAAAGATAATCTACCTAAAGACCTCTCAGCACTCTGCATAGAAAAAGAAGGGTCTTTTGAAAACTATTGGGACTCATTCTCGGATTATCTAAAAAACGAGCGTCGTTTTACCATCGAAAGAGAGGAGCTTCAGCATTTTACTGGATTCTTACCGGAACTCCTTTCAAGCATTGAAGTCAAAGTTAAACAAGGTGAGGAATATTATCGAGCACGTTTAGGCCAGGGGGAAAAAACCAAGCCATTCCCGAATGAAAAGATGGGTGCTCCACCGTCTGAGAAAACATTGATAGGTGGTAGGGCTAACCCGCCTGGAATTCCTTTCCTTTATCTCTCGGATGATGCAAATACCGCGATAGCAGAAGTAAGGCCATGGAAAGGTGCAACTGTCTCTGTAGCAAAATTTATCATCACAAAAGAAATCAATTTGATTGATCTAACCCAAAGTTTTTACATAAAGGACCAGTTTGCCTATGGCGAAGATCTTCCTTTCGCGATTGAAGACAATAGAATTCTAGGACGATTAGGTCGAGAGCTTTCAAAGCCAGTCAATCCTGATAAGATCAGCATAGAATATATCCCTACCCAATATGTGACTGAGATTATCAGGAATCTCAAGTATGATGGAATGATATACCCCAGTGCACTTGGAAAAGGTAAAAACATTGTTTTGTTTACCGAAAATGCTGTCCATTGTGAGAATGTAAAGTTATATCAAGTTGACTCCGTAGATTTTACTAGCTCAGAATTCGATCCATGGAACGTTGATAGCGATTATCTGTGAATCTTCTTTCTGAATGCCACAGTATTAAAAGGAGAACTCTATGGAAACATTTATAAGTTACGCATCTGACATAAAAAGAACGGCTGGAAAAATCAAGGGTTACCTTGATAATTATGCATTCAATTGTTTTTTGGCTCACGAGGACATCCCGCCCCAGACCCAGTGGCCAGCTGAGATTTTGGATGTGCTTGAGCGATGCAATTTGTTTCTGCCGTTGCTTACACCTGGTTTCATAACTTCTTTTTATTGTCAGCAGGAAACCGGCTATGCCTATTCTAGAGTGATTGAAATATTGCCAATAATGATATCCAAAGCTCCGATGGGGATGATAGCAGATATACAGGCAGTAAGATTTAAGAAAAAGACCCTCGAATCATCTTGCTGGAAAATCGTCAAGCATGTCGGAAATAATAAATCTCTATCAGGACCAGTACTTGATGCCTTGATAAAGGAGTTCGGTGAGAGTTCCTCCTATGATGATGCGAGTGAAATGGCTAATAAGATTCTTAATGCATTTGATTTCACAGAACGCCAAGTCAAAACCATTAGAAGATACATTAAGAAAAATAGTCAAATACACGAGACTAAAAAAGCAAGAGACTCTGTTTTCAAATTTATGGATAAATACAGCAGATATTTTGATGCTGATTTTAGGGATTGGTATGATTCAGAAAGGGCATCTCGAACGTGGATGAGGTAATAAACCTCAAGGATATTCTAACTGCTTTTTCCTTATCCAACCTTTCAAGTCCCTCACAAAATACAAAAAAGGGGACAGGCAAATTATACTTCTTTGTTAACATTGTAGGCAATTCAGAAAGGAAACTCAGATGGATGCCACAATTTTTGTAGCATTAATTTCCAGCATCACTGCTCTTATTGTAGCATTAGAATTGGGGTCACATCTTGATTAGTGTACTAAGTTGACATTTTTTCGTACCGGTGATATAGATTAAACTATGTCAAGACCATGGAGGATAGAATTTAGCGGGGCGCTATATCATGTTCTTTCGAGAGGGAATGAACAGGGGAATGTGTTTATAGAGGATGAAGACCGGAACAATTTTATTAACCTTTTGGGTGAAATCTCGAGCCGCTTTGATGTGGACGTTTTTGCCTATGTGCTGTTGGACAACCACTATCATATACTTTTACGAACAAACAGGCCCAATCTTTCAAAGGCAATGCAGTGGATGGGTGTAACCTACACGAGGCGGTTTAACAACCGCCATAAAAAGGGACGTTGGTTCCAAAACGACTTAAAAGTCAACATATCTGTCTACATGGTTCATTACAAAATGTTTCTATTTACTTGATGAATTTTCATGAAATATGATAGTATACCACTGGCTTTTCAAGTCATGAATGAAGAGAGAGTGCAACTGAATTAGATCTTTCACTATGTATAGATAAATCGTTTTGGAACCAACGTCCCCTTTTACTGTGGAATGTTTTGAGTCCCTTTGTATTAAATCCCCTGGTTTCCCATGCCTGCCGTGTGATGCGATGATGCGCTGAAAATCTGTTTGACAGTGAGACTTTTTAGCGTATGATCTGTCATCTTGAAAAAAATTGGTAATTTTGAATCACCGGTCCACAAAGATAATAGGAAACATATCAAAATGGAAATACAGCGATGTTTTGAAACCCTTGAACTTCCGCAGGATGCTTCCATCCAAGACGTACGGCAGGCCTATAAGGATCTGGTCAATATCTGGCACCCGGATCGTGTTGGCGATAATCCCAGACTGAAGAAAAAAGCCGAAGAGAAACTGAAAGACATCAACCTTTCCTATGAGGAACTCAGCTCTTTTTTGTCCTCCCGGCCGAAACCCCCTCCCGCAGTACAAAAAACGCCTCGTGAACAGCCAAAACCCGAGGTGTTTTATTCCGCCGACCGCGCCCGAACGGAAACCAAGAAAACCCAAAAACCCCATGTGGAGATTCAGCCCAAATCCAATTTTTTTTCGGGCTTGTGGACTTTCCTTTCCAAAGCCCTGGACGCCTTAAACGCTGCTCAGGGATCTTCAAATGAACCCATGGAAACCCGGCGGAAGCCATTTGAGCCAAACGGGGGGCAAAGGCAAGGCAAGGGCAGGGGTGTGGGGAGGGGGAAAGGCATGGGGGGAGGCGGAAGAGGTAGAGGCCGACGGCGTTAACGCTACAAAAAAAATCTGTGAAAGAATTGGGGTCACATCTTGATTAGTGTACTAAGTTGACATTTTGTCGTACCGGTGATAGATGAAACCATGCCTATCCGGTTGCCGCAGAATGGCGAGTTGGAGTATGATCCTGTGCATGTCAGATTACCCCCGGACACTGTTAGAGTTCCAGAAACTCTTCCCTGATGAGGCAGCCGGCTCTAGCCATCTGGATCGTATCTGGTGGCAAGAAGGTTATAAACGCCCATGCTGTGGTCAGGTTGATGATCCGTTTCGTATTCAGGCTAGGGCCGCACGTGCTTGAGTATCGGCAATGCCTACGCCAAATCATCCCGCAGAATCCGATTATTCTGTGATTCTGTGTTAACCGGATAGGCATGGATGAAACTATGTCAAGACCATGGAGGATAGAATTTAGCGGGGCGCTATATCATGTTCTTTCGAGAGGGAATGAACAGGGGAATGTGTTTATAGATGATGAAGACCGGAACAATTTTATTAACCTTTTGGGTGAAATCTCGAGCCGCTTTGATGTGGACGTTTTTGCCTATGTGCTGTTGGACAACCACTATCATATACTTTTACGAACAAACAGGCCCAATCTTTCAAAAGTAATGCAGTGGATGGGTGTAACCTACACGAGGCGGTTTAACAACCGCCATGGTCGTTCAGGACATCTGTTCCAGGGCCGGTTCAAGAGTTTTATTGTCGAAAATGACGCTTACTTAGTTGAACTGTCCTGTTATATTCATCGAAATCCCCTTCGCGCCGGGATGGTCAAACGGCTGATTGGCTACAAATGGAGCAGTTATCCTGCGTATGCCTACGGCAAGGAAGCTCCCGCATGGCTGAAGAGACGAATCATCCTGTCCCAATTCGGGAAGAAAGACCCGCAACTGGCCTACAGGAGGAAGGTGCAGCGGTATTCCGGAGAGGAAGCGTCGTTATTTGAAGAGCTGCGTTATGGCCTGTTTTTCGGGACAGTGGGCTTTGCAGACAAGCTTAAATCCCGATATTTGAGAGAGTCTCCGCACCCGGAAGTCCCTCAGCAAACCATGCTGGTCAAGGATCATGAACCTGAAAAGCTCATAGACAAACTGTCTGTGGTTTTGGGGTGTAATCCTGAAGTGTTCCGGGAATCTTTAAGAATATCCGAAGTTGACAAAGAGCATAGAGACTTGATGCTATATTTTCTGTGGCAAACGGGTCGCTTTTCCAACCGGAAGATTGCGGAGCTGTTTGGGTTATCATATTCGTCTGTAAGCAAACGCGCGGGTATTGTCAGAAAAAGGCTCCGTGAGAAGAAAACCTTCAAGGATGGGGTTGATAGGCTTAATGCCCTAATCAAGATGTGACACCAGCTCCACACTTAGTTAACAAAAGGGTGGGGACAAATTGTCACCCCCCTTTTGATGAAGTTCCGGGCATGGTGGAGGCGTTTGGCAATGACGCCAAACGATGTCATGTGCTACCATTTACACGACCGAACACGGGGGTTCGCCGCCACAGTCCAACGTAAATCATTTTCAAGCAAGGAGGAAGAGATATGGGTGATAAGGGGAAAAAAGATAAAGGCAAAAGGGAACAACAGAAAAAGGCCCAGCTTAACCCAAAGGAAAAGCGAAAAGCGAAAAAAGAAAAGAAGGAATAAAGCCTCAGCGCTAATGTCCTTAAATAATTCAATAACTCGATTTGCCAAATCACATGCAAATGTAAATTTTGTGTATTATTGGATTTTTTTCCCGGCATCCTCTCCAGTCATAGAATTATAAACTGAATGAACAGTGATAATAACCGCACCTTTAGCAGGGTATTTATTATCTTTAGATTTCATCCATTTGTAGGCATCATCATATTCAGCACCACTGGTAAGATAACGACCAGTACCCTTAATTTGGTAAGATTCCTTTTCTCTCCTTATTAATATCGCGACTTCCGGGTTTTCTTTAATATTGGCAATTGTCTTTTTCATAAAGTTATCAACGATTACAATTTTACCATCATCCCGTAAATATTTTGCACCAACATTGGAAATATTAGGGGCACCATTAATGGATGAAGTTGCGAATTGATGGTATTTTTCATTCACAAAAATTTCTGTAACTTCTTTTGGCAATGACATTTCAAATCTCCTTAAGTTTGGTGAGAAAATTTCAATTATTTTTTTATAATACAATAATTTGCATGATGTAGCAAGTCACAAGATAAAAAAGGTGAAGAACGTCCTTAAATAGTTAAATAACTTAACACTGCCAGTATTAATCCGATTCTGTGATGGAATTGGCTGGGCAACTAATGAAATAGATTGAAACGTGATGCCAAATCAGATATCCTGAACCGGCTTGGCGGTGATCCAAACTGGAGGAAGGCATTCTTGAAACACCGCCGGAAAATGATGAGAAATGAAGAACGACTGAGAATGGAATATTGACTATGTTCGATTTTCTGCAAGACCTGGATAATGATATCAGTGATGCCTTGTTGATCCAGTTGCGAAACCTCTGGACACAGAAAACATGGGTGTCAGGCCTACACAGTTGACAGAGAACCGCAAAAACAGATTAGCAAAATTGTTTTGGATCTTGACTTGTCAAATGTGTAGGCCTGACACCCTGCCCTTATTGCTCCATACCTAGAATAG
>Ga0208648_1002925_pt1 | contig 11243 bp, 9 predicted proteins | sample AntAceMetag02UKL_FD_184772 | JGI IMG/M metagenome (GOLD analysis project Ga0208648, IMG submission 184772) | Saline lake microbial communities from Ace Lake, Antarctica - Antarctic Ace Lake Metagenome 02UKL (SPAdes) (version 2) | ecosystem: Environmental > Aquatic > Non-marine Saline and Alkaline...
GTGCTCCTTTTACTTGGTCGTTTAAGTGGCTTAGATAGTAACGCAGCTCACCACTTAAATTCACCTATAAAAGTTGCACTTCAAACTTGAATCCACCTTAGTTAAAAGAGGAGCCCGAAACTAAAATAGTTTCGGGCTCCTCTTTTAAGCTGTAATTTATAGCGAATTGATTAGTGCTCTTTCTTCTCACGCAGTTCCGGCACATCAATGCCCGGTCTGAGGTTGGGTCCTTTTTCATACACTGCGCCGGGCAGATAGGGAACCGGATCGGCTCTGCCGAGCTTCTTTAGACGCTCGGATTCTTGCCACAGCTCAATGTATCGTATCTTGGCCTCATGCGCGCCGTGCCACCAGGCATAGTCAGGCCCCATCATGGCAGCGCCGATGCGCATGCGCCTGCCCTCATGATGCCACAGATACCAGTAAAGCCATTCCGCTTTATCATCAAAAGGCTTCGGGGTAATCAGTTTCTTTTCCTTGAGCTCGTCAATGATCTTTTTAGCGGGTTTGTAGTAACTTTCCGTGTATTCAACGACAACCTTGTCAAACTTTTCAAAGAAAGCATCGGCGTGGCGGGTTACATGGCATTGAAGGCACACGGCCCGCATTTCCTCGCGGTTCCTTTTGGCAAGCTCCGGCATCGGTTTGTGGGTGATTTTATCTTTTTGAACCGTGGACTCGGGCGCCTGCAGTTCCCAGTACAGCCGTGAGCCGATATCATGCGTTGCCGGGGCGATTTCCTTGCCGGTTTTATTATCTTTCACAGCACCCATGTGGCAGGTGTAACAAGTTGGGGCCCATTTCTCACCGGCAGCGTGGAGTTTGCCGTGTTTTGACTCTTCATAAATTTCAATCTGCGGGTGGTCGGGTCCGAGGTGGCAGCGACCGCAGGTTGTGGGATTTTTGGCCTCTTTTATTGAGAAGCGATGATGGGAGTGACACACCGTGCAGGTTCCAAGGCTTCCGTCAGGGTTCAGTCGGCCCACGCCGTTGTTAGGCCAGTTTTTCCAGTTGGTCTCATCCTTCACGATTGACCCGTGGCACATGTAGCAGCCGATGGCGCGTTCAGGTTCGCTGGTGGCGCCTTTGACTGTCCAGGGATCTTTCAGGACGTTGACAAAGAAATGAAGTGTCGTAGCATGCTTGGTACCTGACTGCTGTTCAACCTCATCTTCGTGGCAGTTGGCGCATACCATGGGTGACACGACAACAGCGACTTTTTCGGGACAGCGGTCGCTGACGATGGTTTTGGTGATCTCTGTGTCATGGCAGGCCATGCAGCCGATCTCATTTTGGCCGTGCTTGCTCTCGCGCCATTGCTCAACCACCATGGGTGATTGTTTTTCATGGCAGCTCAGGCAGTTTTCTTCCTGGGCAACTGCGAAAACCGGCAATAGAATAAAAAAACACCAGACAAGGGCACAGATGATCTTATTCATGGTTTCCCCTTCCATGTAAGATAAATGCAATTTTTTTTGAAGTGTTTATGATGGTAATGGCGAGAGTATAGATGGGGTATGGGTATGAGTCAATAGAAAAACGTAGCAGGCTATATAGTGTTATTGCGGTTTATATGGCCAAAGCATCATGCTGTTTTCTGCAGCATATAACTCGCCAGCCCTTTTTTTTAAATGCATTGCAGGAGATCAGATATGGAAAGAATAGTTATTACTGGAAGCACGTGGGGCATCAGTCTGGGGCTGGCGCGGGAATTTCTTAAACGCGGTTGTCATGTGATGCTGAGCGGCCGTACCAAAGAAACGTTGGATAAAGCTGTTGAGAACCCCGGCAAGGATTTCGGGCGGTTGTAATTTTTTAACTAGAGAGCAGTGTTCGAGACTATTTAATATTTTATTGACATATAGAGAGATAAGACGATAGTTTAGGGATGTGGGACGCGCTTGTTTACCATAGGCATAACAAGAATTTGTCAGATTACACTTGTCTCGAAAACAAGCAGGAGTTTTGTATGTTATCGTTAGGTTTTAGTCAATAGCATAGTCTAAAGGGAGAATTTGATGAAAAGAATAATACATCTAAGCCTGCTTTCTTTAATAGCGATATTAATCATTGTTAATGGATGTTCTGAGGAACCACATCCTTTCACCAAAAAGATGGATGCGATTCGAGAGAGAATAAGAAACGCGCCTGGTCGCACCGGGATCTTGGCCGAAGAAAAGCTCTACTCTTGCTTTGATGAAGAACTCATCATTCGTGATTTTTTTCAGGATCGGCGGGGGGGGGTCTTTGTTGATGTCGGGTGTGCCTGGCCCATCGAATCAAATAACACGTACTACCTGGAGAAACACCTCGGATGGACGGGAATCGGTATTGATGCATTGAATGACTACGCTGCTGGCTGGAAGGAAAAACGACCGAATGCAAAGTTTTTTAATTTCCTCGTGACCAAAAACTCCGAAGGAAGCGGCTCTTTCTATAAATCAGAGGCGTCGGGTATTTCGTCGGTAAATCAGAAGAATGCGGACGGTACATACTTCGGAGGCGCGGTGCAGATCGAAGAGATTCAAGTTCCCAAAGTTGCCCTTAACGACCTGTTGGATCGAGAGGGAATCACAAAGATCAACCTACTCTCAATTGACATTGAGGGTTATGAATTAGAAGCCCTTGCCGGCCTAGATCTCAAACGTTTTTCTCCCGATTTGATTGTCACCGAATCCATGGGAGTTCAAGACGAAGTGGCGAAACACCTTAACAAGTATGGATACCGAAAGATTCAGCGCTACGTGCCCTTTGACGAAGTTAATCAGTATTTTTGTCGTAAGGAGGAACCTATGGCTAAAGCAGGAAAATAATTTTGGTGAGTGTCAAATAGCAGGACTTATCCTTGTATCTAAACAAAGTCTTTTATCACATATGTAACGTTGGGAAAACGTCGGGTCGCTTTCCCAATGCGATATAACCCTTAAAGAACCTGTCGATAACGATAGAGACCTAAGACTTTCCCGCGCCCCCCCAATAGCGACTTAAGTAATAACCAAAACTTGCCGCAACGCTGATAAGTACGATCCATAACAAAAGGTTTGTGTCTGCCTGCAGCCCGTAATAGAACATATAGGCTGTTGAGATAATGAAGATAACTGCTGCGGCCATTTTGATGCGTGACACAGTGATGTTTCCGCGCTGTTTGTAGCAAACCCATAGAAGTGATGCTGCGGTTAGTGCTGAAAATAATGTCAGAATGGCTCCGATATCATGCAAGATATTCTGAAGATTTTGTGTGAAAAGGATGATAAGAGCAATTGCAGCCTGTAACAGAACAGAACCTACCGGTGGTTTACCCTCTTTTGCTTGAAGTATTTTTGGCAGATAGCCGTCTTTAGCCATGGCACTATAGACTCGGGGGCCGGCAAAAACCATAGCGCTGGTTGCGGAAAGAAATGCTACAACCAGAAAACCCGACATTACTTTGCTGCCGACATTGCCGATGAGATCAGACATGAGTACGTGTCCGAGGGTGAGTTTTTCTGTGTCATAGCTAAAAACTATGCTCGCTTTTTCAGGATTGATATTTGCTACAAAAATCCAGTTGACTAGAAGGTAAAGCACCGCGACGACCAAACAGCCTATGAACATAGACCGGGGCACATCCCGTTTCGGTTTTTCGAATTCTTCAACTGCATATACCGCTGCGTTCCAGCCGCTGAAAGCGAATGCAATATAGAAAAGGCTTGCCATAAAAGGCGCAAAGGGAAAGCCTTCCGAAGAAACAGGCGGCGACCAGTCCGGCAGGCTGTGGCTTCCTGCTGATAAGCCGAGGATGACAAAGATTATGATAAGTAATATTTTCAGGGATACCAGCCAATTTTGCGTACACTTTGAAATGCTTAAATCAAAGGCATGCAGCATTGTAAGCCCAAGGATAACAACAACGCCGACTAGTTTAGGTTGCACTTCAGGAAAAATGGTTTGTAAAAAACAACCGGCTGCAATGGCATCAACAGCTATCGGGCCTGCAAATCCGACCAGAAGTGATGCCCACCCAGCCACATAGCCCACCCATGGATGGAGCAGGTCGGAAAGGAAACGGTATTCGCCGCCGGATTTCGGCAGTACCTCAATGATCCCGGCGTAGGTCAACGTGCCGGTAAGCGCTAACAGGGCGCCGACCACCCACGCAAGCATAATGGCCATTGGCCCCAGATCCTGGGCCATGAATCCAGTAGACAGGAATACTCCTGCCCCAATCATATTTGCTATTACCAGACCAATGCCCGTAAACAGCAATAGTTTTCTAGGCTTATTCAATATCTGATTATCCGGGTTATGGTGGGCTCAGGTGCTGATCCCTATGAATCGCGGTGTTTCATATGTTGTGGTTTATTGTCCATGCCGAGATAAATAATTCCGCTTTTTGCTCAACATTTAAAAATGTTAAGATAATTATTAGGTAGTGTCAATTGAAATTTCTTGATTTGTAGAGAACGTGTAATCGGTCCGGTTGGAAGTCACCACAAGAGGGCCCGTTGGCTGTTTGCCGAGGAGCTTTTACGTGAAGCATGATGCGTATTCTTGTGGAGATACCATAAAGATGGTATTATCGACAGCAACATACGTTTATGAGAAGCGTCTGGAGCTAACAATGACGGTAGTATTACCTCATTGATACGTCGTGATGCGCACACACTGTCGCGTGGAGTGTTGTTAGGGACATTAAGGAGGAGACAACTATGTTTGGAATATTTACGATAAAAAACGGCATACGGTTATGTTCTCTTGGCATAATCACGGGTTTTTGTGCGGGGTGTGCTGCTGCTGTTTATAATGTTTTTATGCATAATTACCTCACGTATAAGTTCTATGCGCTGAGTGGGTATACCTTTAGAAAATATATGAATAGCGGCATTGGTATTGCGTTGTTGGTTTGTCTGATTGTGACAGGGGCTGTTGTCGCCGCGCACATCATCAGCCGCTATATCTCTTTGCCCGAGCAGCGTCCTGCCAAGGCAAAGCTGATTGGTGTAATTTTTTCGTGCACTTTTATTGGCTTTATGGCTGTCGACAGGGTGCATCAAGACTGGGGGGGGAACCTAGGGTATCAGAGTACTATTTTTTGGAAGTATGATATTTACATCATACTGAGTGTGCTTGTACTCGGCTGGATACTTATGAAAATGCCGCTGGGGAAACTGTTTGCCGGCATTGGAAAGCCGTGTCTGGTCCTAGCACTACTTGTTTTGGTTACTGTGGGTTTGGTGAATGGCGGGATATATCTGTTTGAGAGCTATGGTGTTTCAGAACGCCCAAATATCATTTTAATATCGATAGATGATTTGCGGTCTGACCATATGGGCTGTTACGGCTATAAGCGCAATACGACCCCGAATATTGATGCATTTGCACGCGAGAATGTTCTTTTTACGAATGCTTTTGCGAATTCATCCTGGACGCTGACGTCGCATATGTCGATGCTGACGGGGCTGTATACTATTACTCATGAAGTTTATAATTGGAGACCGCTGGATTTACAAATACCGACTCTTACTGAGTATTTAAAAAATGCAGGGTATGCCACCATCGCATCAGTGAATTCAGGGTGGTTGAGACCAGGATTCGGTTTTGGGAGAGGGTTTGACAGGTACAGAATGTACAGTCCGCAGGATCCGTCGAGTGCTTTTGAGTGGGCGGCTGAAGAACAAAATAAGCACATTTTCGAAGCATTGCAAAAAGCTAAGCGCACTCCCTTTTTCACGTTTATTCATTACTATGACGTGCATTCAAAGTTTGTTCGGTTGCCATACGATGCGCCGTCGGAGTTTAAGCGTCGTTTTATACCGGATAGTGCCCCAGAGTTTACTTTCAGGGTTCCCGGTGTTTATGCATCCTACTATCTGAAGTATCTTAATCGGAAGAAAATTCAACTGAGCGAGGTGGAGCTGGAGAGCATTGTTGACTTGTATGATAGCGGTATAGCATACATGGATCATGAGATCGGTGAGTTGTTTCATTTTTTGCGTGAAATGGATTTATATGATGACACGCTTATTATTATTACAGCCGACCACGGGGAGGAGTTTCAGGAATATGGATGGATGCTTCATTCGAATCCTTACTTTTACGATGTCTTAATGAGTGTTCCGCTGATTGTGAAATTACCACAAGACACAGTGTTGTCCAAGAATACGAACATAGAATCGCCGGTTGAATTGATTGATATTCAGCCTAGCATTCTGGACTACCTTAGCATGCAGCCTTTGTTCAGTCAGGGCGAGAGTTTTGTAGGTTTGATGCATGGAGAAGGAAGTGGAAAAGAATATGTGTATGGCTTTGGGTCAATAAACAATCTTTCTATTCGTTCAAAAACATGGAAATTGATGAGCGATAAAGGTCTGAATCCTAAGCGTTATCGTCTTTATAATGTCAAAAATGATCCGGATGAGCAGCATAATGTTGTTTCTGACTATCCGGATATAGAAGAAGATCTTGAACGGAAATTGCGTTTGAGGGTTAAGGAATCCCTTGAGTTGCGTGCGCGGATGGTCAACTCGGGTAGGGGTGTGGATGTCGCCAGTGGACGAGAAGTAAAGCTAAAAAAAGATGAGAAAGAACGGCTTAGGTCTCTGGGCTATGTTCTCTAAATGGTTTTTGGGGTGGCATAAGCTGCAGTTATTGTTCCCATCCCGAGCCGCACCTCAAAGGCTTTGAATGCGTATCGATAGGCCTTACTGCTGCTTGCGGCGCTATCAGCGAGTTCATAAGTTGCATCTCGTACCGGAGAACCTTTTGCCGGAAATGTAGTGCCGTTGTCTGGATACATCTGTAAATATTCCTGACAGATAGCCATTAATAGAAGCCCTGATTGCAGGTTTCAGACTGCATTATCTATTTGGTGTCTTGTATAGTATTATAAAAGGGTAACGAAAGGGGTTATGCTATATGCGTTGCCGGAGTACGGACTTAACCGTGTCGGCAATTTTTTTAACCGCGCCGCTGTTGTGCTGAATAACATCGTAGGCTGCTGTAGCGAGCGAGGCACGCAAGTCCGGGCAGCGCAGCAGCTCAAGTGTTTTAGCAACCAGTGCTGCGGGGCTGTCAATTTGAAAGGCCGCTTGTTTTGTGGTAAGGATGTTAGCTATTTCCTTAAAATTAGACATATGCGGCCCAAATATGACCGGTTTGCCGGCGAGGGCCGGTTCAAGTGGGTTATGGCCTCCGATACCCTCCACCAAGCTTCCCCCGATAAAAATAACTGTGCCGATTGAATAAATTTTGACCAGTTCACCGATACTATCCAGAAGAATAACCGGTTCGTTTGTGCGCCGCGCACCGTCATGCAATGCGGTGCGGCGTATGCAGTTAAGGTTCAGGGCGGCTATTGTTTCGGCCGCTTCATTGAAGCGTTCGGGATGGCGTGGTGCAAGCAACAGCATCAGTTCGGGCACTTCTTTTTGCATTTCAAGGAATGCATCAAGCACCTGCTGTTCTTCACCTCGGTGCGTGCTGGCTGCAATCAGAATTGGCTGTTCAGCGTTGAGCCCGAAATGAGCGAGCATTTCTTTTCTTTCAGCAGGCGGAACCGTCGGGATATGTAAATCAAATTTGATATTTCCGCATACACTGACGAGATCTTTCGGTGCACCGATGCTGATAATGCGATCGGCGTCAGATTGGGTTTGCATGCAGAAATGGTTGACTGTGCCCAGTACACGTCGAAAGAAAAACCTAAGTGCATGGTAGTTCTTGAATGATTTTTCAGAAATGCGGCCGCTGACAATTAAGCCCGGTATGCCGCGGTTCTGCAGGGCCCTATAAAGGTTGGGCCAGATTTCGGTTTCAATTGACAGGAATAATGCAGGTTGTATGCGCTGCAAAGCGCAACTAACGATAAACGGAAAATCAAACGGGAAATAGATGATCGCGTCAGCGGTTTTTGCATGCGCGCGTGCAGTTGCATTGCCGGTTGCCGTTGTTGTGGAAAGCACAACGGGATGTTCGGGAAAGCGGCGCTTCAATTCGCGTATAAGCTGAATTGAAGCCATGACTTCTCCGACCGAGACCGCGTGTATCCAGAAGGGGCGACGGGTAAAATTGCTCAGGCTATCCGTGTAGTTCAGGGCGCAGCGCTCAAAAAAAATGTGTCGCTGTTTGCGACGGAAGAGCAGTATGAGGATCGGCAGCGGCGCAAGCGCTGCTGTGGCCAACAGTAGCAGGCAGTTATACAAAAAAAACATCAGGCGCTTTGCTCTCCGTCTTGGCGTGAATCATCTTGTAAAAAAACAGAATACAATTTGGTGTATTCGCCGCCGCGACCGTAGAGTTCATCGTGAGGGCCTTGTTCAACAATTCGGCCGTTCTGCAGCACAATAATCCGGTCGGCGTTGCGAATGGTCGAGAGCCGGTGTGAAATAATAAAAGCGGTGCGCGTGCGGATTAATTGCTCAAGTGACTGTTGGATTTGCTGCTCAAGCTGTACATCAAGCGACGCGGTGGCCTCATCAAGAATCAGGATGGGGGCATCTTTTAAAATCGCCCGTGCGATTGCAATACGCTGACGTTGTCCGCCGGACAGGCGGTTGCCGTGCTCTCCCAGCTCGGTATCAAAGCCGTCCGGCAGTTGTTCAATAAAGTCAAGCGCGGAGGCTTTTCGGGCCGCATCGGCAACAGCTTCACGGTCTTGTCCGGGGCAGCCGTAGCTGATATTGTCATGCACGGTTGCATTGAACAGGTAAGGGTGTTGGCTTACAAGCGCAATGTGCGAACGTAGCGAATGAAGGGTGACGTCCCGCACGTCGTAGTTGTTAATAGTCAACGACCCGGAACTTACATCGAAAAAACGTGGTAGTAGGTTGACCAAACTGGTTTTGCCCGACCCGGTCATGCCGACAATTGCGATAACTTCCCCGGGGTGCACGGTCAGGTTGATCTCCGTTAAAACCGGATCGGTGCCGTAAGCAAATTCGACATTGTTAAAACAGATTTCACCTGCTGCGGAGGGCAGGGCCGGTGCGCCCGGTTTTTCCCCTATTGCGGGCTGCTGGTCGAGTACTTCAAATACGCGCTTAGCCGCGGCCAGGCCTTCCTGAATGTTTTGATAGGTCTCACTGATAGCCCGGATCGGGCCGTAAAGCAGAAAAAGTGCTGTGATAAAGGCGAAAAATTCTCCCGGCGTCAGTGTTCCTTTGAGAACCTGTAGACCTCCGTACATGATAACCGCAGCACCCGCTGTCCCGCCGATTAGTTCCATCAACGGTCCGGTCATGGCTCTGACTTTAATGCGCTTATTGTAGATCTTCATGACCCGGTGGTTTTCATTGTCAAAGCGTTTGCTCTCGTAGGCCTCCATGCCGAAGGCCTTGACAATGCGGCAGCCGGAAATGGTTTCATGGACCAGTGTTGCAAGCTCCCCGATTTTTTTCTGACCGCGTGTGCTGTAATTGTGTGTTTTCTTGCCAAAACGCAGAAAAGGAATCAGGGCCCAGGGCATCACCAGCATGGCAATGCCTGCAAGAAACACATCCTGGCTGAACAGTACGACTATCAGCCCACATAGGGTCGCCAGATATTTGAAAAAATCAATGATACCTTTGGTGACCGAGCGCTGCATCAGGCTGATGTCATTGGTTACGCGTGACATCAGTGCCCCGGTTGGATTTTTTATGAAGAACGACAGGCTAAGGCTCTGCATATGATGAAAGAGTTTATTGCGTAAGTCGTTTATGATACGGCTGCCGGCAGCACCGATGAGATACTCATAGCTGAATTCAAAGATGGCCCGCAGGCCAAACAGTGCAATGATGGCCAGTGGAATCAGCGTGAGGATGCCTAGGTCTTTTTTGATAAAGACTTCGTCTATTGCCGGTTTCATTAAAAAGGCAAGTCCGGCGGAAACGAGCGACAGGGGCATGGCGCACAGGCCAGCCAGGGCAATGCGTTTCCAGTATGGTGTGATATAAGGAATCAGGCGTTTATAGATAGTGGGAATTTGAGTTGACATAGTAGTGGCTTTAAAAATGTGTATTGTGTGCAGTAGGCCGGGCGTGAGCTCTTGTTACGGGCGTTCCCCGGTAAGCATATCAGTGGCAAGGTCCGCAACCCGTTCTGATGCGCCGGGTCCGCCCAGTGCCTGTTTAATTTTGTTGAGTTGCTGCTTAATTTCACTTTGGCGCTTGTCGTCATCTAAAAGCGTCAGGGCTTCTGCGGCAATGCGGCCGGCTGTGGCGTTATGTTGAATAAGTTCCGGGGCAACCATTGAGCCTGCAACAATGTTAGCAAGGCCGATACGGGGGATCTGGATTAGCATGCGTCCAAGCAGGTAGGTCAACAGTGAAATGCGGTAGACAATAATCATGGGTTTGCCGAGCATCGCGGTCTGCAGGGTTGCCGTGCCCGAGGTTACCAGGGCGATATCACAGCAGTTCAGCGCATCGTAAAAGTTGCCGGAGACTATTCGAACCGGTGCCTGCACAGCGCTTGCTGCGGCGCTGATGTGATCATGGTCCAGACCCGGTGCAGCCGGAATAATGAATTGTGCGTCCGGATATTTTTTGTAAATGCGCTCGGCCGCTCCGAGCATGGGCGGTAGCAGCCGTTTAATTTCACCGGAGCGGCTGCCCGGGAGCAGGCCCACAATCGGCCAGGCCTCCTTGAGTCCGAAGCGCTGCAGGGCCTCGGTCCGGCTCAGCAAGGCTATGGGCTGATCCATAAGCGGGTGCCCGACAAAATGAGCCTTTAGGCCCACCTTCTTATAGAACGGCACTTCAAAGGGGAAGATTACCGCCATGGTATCAACGATGCGCGCAATTTTTTTTGCACGTCCCTGCCCCCAGGCCCATATCTGTGGGCTGATGTAATAGAGTACCGGTATGTCTCGCTCTGATGCAAACTCTGCCATCCGCAAATTAAAGCCTGGATAGTCTATGAAAATAATAAGGTCGGGTGGGGAGGTTTTGATTTTGCGTCGTAAGATCCTGAACGCGCGCAGAATATGGGGTGCGTGTGCCAGTATTTCAATTGCGCCGACTACCGCCAAGTGTCGGCAGTGATACAATAGCTGCATGCCGGCCTGTTGCAGTTCATCACCACCGATGCCGCAACAGTGCAAATTGGGGAATCGCTGTTTGAGCGCCTGCAGGACAAGGGCGCCATGGTGATCGCCGGAGGCTTCACCGGTAACTATCATGACGCTGGGAGCTTCTTTGTGCATTATCTGCTTTCCTCCAAGCGCACTCATGGATTTGGTTAGGTGGCTTAGAACTGAACGTTCTTTTTGCGGTGTTCAACCTGTT
>Ga0208648_1002929_pt1 | contig 11223 bp, 5 predicted proteins | sample AntAceMetag02UKL_FD_184772 | JGI IMG/M metagenome (GOLD analysis project Ga0208648, IMG submission 184772) | Saline lake microbial communities from Ace Lake, Antarctica - Antarctic Ace Lake Metagenome 02UKL (SPAdes) (version 2) | ecosystem: Environmental > Aquatic > Non-marine Saline and Alkaline...
ACTATTTTTCTGGTTTTCCAGGCTTCCTCTACTGGACATCCTTTACATACTTCCTTTTTTCCTTCCCAGATCTCATGACATTTTCTACCAATTAATTCATCAACCTTTTTATTCACAGAATCACATGCAGTTTGATTAGCCCAAATTATCTCATGTTCCATATTTTGATACGCTATAAGTGTTGGTGAGCTATCCAATATTACTGATTTTTCTCTCTCTGAGTTTTTCAGTTTATCCTCTGCTTGTTTTCGTTCGGTAATATCTCGTATAACAACATGAATTATCGGTTTGCTTCCAAGCGTATATTTGCATGGGGTTGCTTCAGCCAAAAAAACAGAGCCGTCTTTCCTCAAAAACTCTGTCTCTACCATCATCATCTCTTTTTTCTTCATAGCATCCAACACTTGGGCTGAATGTTTCAATTCTGTCTCGGGGTGTAAGTCAAAAACCTTCATTTCGAGCAGTTCTTCTTTTGGATAACCAAACTCTTCTACTGCCTTATTATTGGCATCCAAGATATTCATATCCATATCATGGATAATAATCGGATCGGGTGAAAATTGATAAATTTGTTTGTATCTTTTTTCACTCTCCCGCAGCTCCTCCTCGACCTGCTTACGCTCGATTGCTTCGCTGATAGTTTTTGCTATGCTATCTATAAGATTCCGTTCCTCTTTCATGAACGGACCTTCGTCCAGTTCGGGACATTCCTCTAAATAATATACTTCGATCGTACCTCTTTTTTTTCTATTCACAATAATATCGGTAGACTGCTTCCATTTGCTTTCTTTGAAAGTCTGTGAGACATATTCCTTTCCGTCGAAGCACACTTTTCCCCGGGTGATTTCAGGATAGTGCCAGGCAGGTGGGATGATATTGGCAGTATCCTGCAAGATTTCTTCAATGGTTTCTCTTGTTCTAATTGATTTTGCTATTCCAAAAAGACAATCCAGTTCTTTTACTCTCTCACCAAGATCGTGTGCATGCCTTTTGATTTCTTTTTCGCTGGCAATTAGCTGTTGGTTATTTGCTTCAAGTTGCTGGTTAGCTGCCCTAAGTTGCTGTTCATTTGAAGTAAGTTGCTGGTTAGCTGCCCTAAGTTGCTGTTCATTTGAAGTAAGTTGCTGGTTAGCTGCCCTTAACTGCTGCTCGCTCGAAGTAAGTTGCTGGTTGGAAGCTCTCAATTGTTGTTCATTCGCAGTGAGTTGTTGGTTTGCAGCTTTTAGTTGTTGTTCTGCTTGTTTGCGTTCAGCAATTCGTCCTAATCGCTCTGTAATACTATCAAGCAGAATTTTCTCTTCTTTCAGGAAAGGTCCTTCATCGCTATCCGGTATTTGTTCTAAATAACATACTTCTACTTTTCCGGCTCGTTTTCGGTTTATTTTGATATCGCAGGTGTGTTTCCATTTGCTTTCCTTGAAGTTCTCTGTCTTGAATTCCTTTTCAAGCAAGATGATTTTAGCACAGATTTTTTCGGGATACTGCCCCGCTGAAGGGATTATATTAACGATTCTCTGTACTATTTCATCCAGTGATATATCAGGAATTTCAACTATTTTAGAGATGGAATATAGACAATTTAGTTCTTTAACCCGTTCACCAAGATCGTGTGCATGCCTTTTGATTTCTTTTTCGCTGGCAATTAGCTGTTGGTTATTTGCTTCAAGTTGCTGGTTAGCTGCCCTCAGTTGCTGTTCATTTGAAGTAAGTTGCTGGTTTGCTGCTTTCAGCTTTTCTTCTGTTTTCTGCCATTTAGTTTCTGCATTTTTTGATATTGCAATTTTGGTTTGTAATTCGTTTATCTCTTGGAGTAACTGTTCTTCTGTTTTGTCGTTATTTTTCATATTTCACCTCTTTTGAAGCCCTTGAAAGGGCTAAGTGATCTTTTAGGATATTCTTTTCCACAAGCTAAAGCATGTGGTTAGTGAGATACCTGGTTTTATGCTTTTCCATCCATACTTTTATTATCCACAAGCTAACCCCAAGATATTCATCGGGGCAAGAGTATATAGTTAGTGAGATTCTTGATTTCATACTTTTCATCTTATTCCTTTCATTAACCACAAACTTCAGTTTGTGGTAGGTATTTTTCCAGTCCTTTTAAGGACTTTTCAATCACTAAATTTCCATAATAACTTTTCAGCTTCATCACCAAGAGAATAATAAACACATCCTGTTTCCACATCCAGCGAAACACTTCTTCTTTGGCTTCCACCTAATGATCTTGCCATAATATTTATTTTTCGTTTTTTTAAAATTTCTTCCACTGATATTATGATATCTTGCCCGATATAGTCATCTTTTCTTTTTAATACATTCGCTCCACCTGCAATACAAACTTCTATCTCGTTATTATTTACTCCATTTAATTCTAAAATATTTATCAGTTCATCTATTGCATTGCTTGCATACCTGGTTTTTTTGATATTCCTGTTTTCCGGAGCTTTTCCCGGGAGCATTATATGCGCCAGAGCACCGATTTGATTTTGTTTATTATAAGCGGTTATCGCGATACAAGAACCAATAGCACTTGATTTTAATATAGTATTTTTATTACCTGCTTTTACTTCACCTGTCATGGCATAAATAATTTGTTTATTCATAAAATTCTTCTGAGTTCCTTTTTTCTTCTTGTTCCCATCCGGCAACTGTCGGGTTCAATATTTTCTAACTCACCGTCGGTCCCTCAGTCAAAAGCCTGACACAGTCTCTTCAGCATAAGAGAGGACAGTCTTCTTGCGTTCGGTGATATCAATAGTTTCATCATGTTTTGATTTTTCTTTTTTCATGATATTATCTCCTTTACATGCGCTCAGCATTTTGGTTGAAACACTGGATTTGTTTGTAATTTTTTTCATTTTCATCTAGCTCCCACGCTTTTTAAATTGCTACTAATTTCAAATGATATAATTTAAGAAAATATTATCGGGAATTTTTTATTCCATTTTGCATTTACCCAGAGCTTCATCTATAGCGTTTTTTAATTCTTTTTGTTGAAATGGTTTAACTAAATAGCCAAAATAATCAAAAGAACTGGCATTCTTTGCGTTATTTTTTATGACTTCATCTGTAAAAGCAGAAACGAATATAACTGGTATGTTTTTGACTTGTTGAGCTAACTCGATACCGCTCATCTTACCTTCCAAAACAATATCAACTAAAATTAAATCCGGCTGTTTTTCCTCAATTATTTTTAATGCTTGTTTTCCGGATTTGGCTGTGTAAGTATTATTATAACCCTGATGTTTTAACTTGATTGCCATATTTTGAGCAATAATATCTTCGTCTTCAACTATTAAGATAGATTCCATAACTAAACTCCTTTACAATTTTAAATAAAATCTATTTCATTTTGTCTCAAGTCCAGCATCACTTCTCTCTTCTGAATTCGAGTCTCAGGATTTATTTCATTAATATCATCTTACGAACAAAATTTCCTTTGGTTGTTCGCAGCTCGTAATAATAAACTCCGGTTGATACATCTTTATCTGTCTCATCTTTTCCATTCCAATTGTAAATTATAAGCTCATCTCTCGGAATGGATAAGTTTGAAAATATTGTTTTTATCTTTTGACCTTTAACATTATAAATGCTCAATTCTCCGATGCAGCTTTCCTTCATCATAAAACTGATTTCTGTATTCGGATTGAAGGGATTGGGATAATTCTGATGAAGTCCGTAAGGTTTTGGGATTTCAGGTGAATTGGGATTTTGCCATTCTTCTGCTGGAATTAAAAGAGAGATCGGTCCATAAATTTCTGTTTCACCGGAATAATCTATACTCTCCAGCCAGTAGAAATATGTTGTTCCGAGATAAATTGGAAAAACATCCTCAAAGCTGTATTCTGTTGGCAGAGATGTAGTTCCAGCTCCGGGAATTAAACCAAGCGACAAATTAAGCTGATATGTTTCTTCATTGGAAAGTGCTTCGTTTGTTTCTCCACGATAGATATTCCAACCTGCATTCTCTGATTCTGATTGGGTTGTCCAACATAAAATTGGCATGCTTTCAATGTATTGTGCTGTGAAAGAGGAGAGGGTGACGGGGAGAGTGCCCGAGGATCCTTGCCATTCATAGGCGCCAATATCTTTTGTACCATTGTAAACTGTTGCTCCTCGCTGGTCTGGATCTGTACCTGTTCCATCATCTATTCCGATGCTGTTTCCATCTGTATAAGAAAGGGTCCATGTTCCATTAGGATTGTTGTTCAAGGCGAGAGTTGAAGACAAATAAAGATTTTGCTTTGCAAAAACACTACTACCTTTGGTCCAACTGGTTTCTGTGGTACTTGCTGTATTATATTTTGTGTTATAAAGGATATCGGTGGCGTTATCTAAACCACCGGTTGCATTGGCTGCAAGGTTACACACTTCAACGATATTGTATCCGTTATCCGTAAGATCAGCATCGTTATTGTAAAGGTCATCACCTGTTCCATTGCCTGTATTGTTGGCAGCCAGGCAATTACTGATATTAAAAGTCCCTGAATAATCCGTATCGAAGTATATCCCGGCTCCATTACCTGCTGCAGTATTATTGGCTACTGTCAGGAATTTTAATGTGGCTGATTGTGACCAAACTGCGATAGCTCCGCCTCCCTTAGCCGAATTGGTAGTAGAATTACCTGAAAAGGTCGAGTTTACTAATGTCACATCTCCTTGTTCAATAATAAAGCCACCCCCCCAATTACCGGCTACATTATTGTAAAATGTGGAATTTGATATGGAAGCTATCATTCCTGAATTTTCAAGGAAAACGCCACCCCCATTCCAATATGCATAATTGTTTTTAAAAGTGGAATGGTCAATATTGACCGTAGCATCTGACATACAAGCAATCGCCCCACCATTTCCACCATTTCCAGCACCATCATATGATTTATTACCATCGAAAACAGATTGTGATATGGTAATTGCACCACCACCAGTCTCTTGACACAGGCCGCCTCCTATACCGTCAGCACATTCGTTGTTGCTTAGCGTGCAGCTTGTAAGACTTAGTGTTTCTGAACTCCAATGAGAAATCCCTCCTCCATTGGCATCATTACCATTGGCATCATTACCATCAATTGTTACATTGGTCAATGCATTTACAGATGCATATCCACCAGTACAGATACCTCCACCTCCGTAGCCTGCTGAATTAGAGTTTATTGTACCTCCCGTGATGGTAAGTGGAGTGTTATTGTTGTGATATATTCCACCACCCCAATCATCAGCTGTATTATTGGTTATATTTGAGTTGTTCAGAACCAGATCACCATAAGCTGTGTAGATACCACCGCCACCATCAGCTGCAAAATTATGATCAACAAGTGTATTATTCAGAGTTACGGTACCTCCCACACCAGCGCAAATGATACCTCCACCATCATTATTATCCGTTGAATTGTAGCTTACTGTGCACCCCGTAAGGGTAAGTGTAGAAGAACTATAGTGGGCTATTCCACCCCCACGGAAGGAAGCCTTGTTATTGGTGACAGTAATATTGTTAAGAGCAACTGAACTGCTTCCAGCTATATAAATACCTCCACCCCAATTAGGAGAAGTATTATTTGCATTGCCATCCACCGCATAGCCATTTCTAATGGTCATATCTTCAAGTGTAACAGTTCCTGTTGTAATATTGAATACACGATCTGTTGATATTCCTGCAGTTTGAGCTGCCTGCACAAAAGTTGAAGATGCCCCTGCGCCCTGGATAGTAATCGTTTCATTATCGTCTAAAGCAATTCCGGGTTCGTAAATAGCTGTACCTGCAAGTACGATAGTTCCGGAAGTTTCCCTTTCGGCGGCACCTTTAATGTGTGTGTAATAATCGCCTCCTGATGTCCATGTTCCGCCTTCGCGGGCTACTACTCCGTAATATTGGTATGCACCACGTGTAATAGAGTTTGAAAAACTTGTGGGTGTTGAGCCATAATAAACCGTTCCGCTTTTGCGGTAATAGCCTCGTTGGTCGGTGGTTTCTGTTGTTGAGCCGTCTCCTTCACCATCGGAGAGAAAACCTCCGCCTGTAACAGCAATTGTTTCTGTATAACCACCTGAATAGGATAAACTTGAAGCAAGATCAAGAGTTTGATTATCCAGAGCCTCGTATGATACGATAACAAGCCATTCACCGCCCTCGTAAATAATAGATGTATTATGATTAAAATATTGGCTTGGTGATTGATATTTTACTACATTGTAGCCATTATCAGTTAAAGTTCCTGCACAATAATAAAAATCAGGTCCACTCACACCGGCAGTATTGTTTGCAATAATGCTGTTTGAAATACTTATACTTCCATCATAAAGAAACATGCCACCTCCATAATTATCAGCAGAATTGTTTGCAATTGTTGTATTGGTGAGAATTGCTGTTCCATTTATTGAAACGGCACCCCCCCCAAATGTGCTGGAAGCTACTGTTTGGGAATTTCCAAAAAAGGTTGAATTATTTATTGTAAGATTGCCGGAAGCGGAAAACGCAATCCCACCACCATAGTTGCCACAAGTATTATTGTTTATTGTCGAGTTATTAATCTCTGTAATTGCGGAACCTTCAATACGTATTCCTCCACCATTAAATTCTGTTTCATTGTTTTTGATAGTTGAATAGTTTATTGTCAGATTACCACCACCACAAAATATACCGCCGCCATAATTGCCATTTCCGGTATTTGAATTATCGCTTACAGTAACTTTATTCAGCGTTACCGAAGTAACAGATGAACCGATATTAATCCCGGCTCCTTCCCCCAAAACATCTCCATTTGCAATGCCTATATTTTCCAGTATTACGGTTCCGGAAGTAATGTTTATAACCCGGCAAGAATTATTACCGCTTATGGTTACATTCACGCCACTCCCTGATTCATTGTAGCCGTCAATGGTCAGATTTTCGGTAATTAAAAGTTCTGATGATAATGTAATGGTTTCATTGCCGGAAGAAAGGTTAAATGTGATTTCATCGCCATCTCCGGCATCAATGATAGCTTGGCGTAAAGTTCCAGCTCCTGAATCTACATTATTGGTTACTACTTGGTTTTCGGCAAATACATTTGTACTCATTGCCAATAACATTATCAGCATAATTCCCAGAACTAAATTTGTTTTTTTCATTTTACTAATCCTCCGGTTTTTTTTGCACAAATTTAAATAGCTTTAGACAATTTATTTATGTCATGATAAACTCTGCCTCAATCACATCCGAAGGATTGAACACTTCGGAGGAATAAAGATTATATAAAACTTGAAAACTACCATAAATATTTTCATCTTCAAATTTCCTCCCTAAAATTGATTTAATTAAACAGATTTAATATCATTAAGGACAACATATTTGTCGAGTTTTGGATTACTAAATAAATCATTTCATTTATCATAAAATGCCAAAGCTTTGTATTATTTCAACAATATCATCTTACGTACAAAGTCTGCTTTAGTTGTTCGCAGTTTGTAATAATAAACTCCGGTTGAAACCTCTTTTCCGGATTCATCTTTGCCATCCCAATTGTAAATTATAAGTTCATCTCTCGGAATGGATTCGTTTGAAAATATTGTTTTTATCTTTTGACCTTTTACATTGTAGATAGATAATTCGCAGATACAATTTTCTTTCATTATAAAACTGATTTCTGTATTCGGATTGAAGGGATTGGGATAATTCTGATGAAGTCCGTAAGGTTTAGGAATTTCCGGTGAATTGGGATTTTGCCATTCATTCTCTGGAATCGTTAAAGAAATCGGTCCATAAATTTCGGACTCACCGGAATAATCCACGCTTTCCAACCAATAGAAATATGTGTTCCCGGCATAAACAGGAAAGACATCTTCAAAGCTGTAATCTGTCGGCAGAGATGTAGTTCCAGCTCCGGGAATTAAACCGAGTGACAAATTAAGCAGATATGCTTCCTCATTGGAAAGTGCTTCGTTGGTCTCCCCACGATAGATATTCCAACCTGCATTACTTGTTTCAGATTGGGTCGTCCAACATAAAATTGGAATATCTTCAATGTATTGAGCAGTGAAGGAAGAGAGGGTGACCGGGAGGGTTGCTCCGGAACCTTCTTCTGCAGCTGTCCAGTAGCTGAAGCTGTTAATTCCTGTTAAGGTTAATGTGTTGATATCTGTATCCAATGTTGCTGAAGTCTGCTCTGTCCATGATGAACCATCAGAGGATTTGAAAAGAGTAAGTTCGGACTCTGTAACGCCATTTAATTCGGAATCGAAATAGTGGAACACGAGTGTTGCATTTGTAGGAGAATTCGTCGTTGTGATTTGATAATACCTGTCTATCCCAAGGGTGCCTTGCGATTGGACACCTCGAACAATATCACATAAACCTAAGTTCCCATCTTCAGTTATCTCGGCTCCTAATCCAACTAGGTTTTCGTTTGTTAGAGCACTTAAATTCACTTCTTCAAGCTTTAGTTCGCCACTGCTTCCTGTAATTCTACCAGCGTCTTCAATTAAATATGAACTGGTTGAAAAAGTAATATCATTTCCATTTAAATCTAAGTCTGATTCTAAAATGAAGCTGTAAACAACAGTAAGATTGGTAGAAAGTGTTAAACTCGTTGAACTACCAATTACCATGTTATAAACCTGGAAACTTGGTCCTCCAGATATCACTAAGTCAGTTCCTTCGCTATAACTAAAAATCCCAATATTATCATTAGAACTAGGATCGCTTCCCCTACTCCAGTTTGAATCTGTAGTCCAGCTGGAAGAGGATGTATTCAGCCAGGTATTGAAGGCTGAAGAAGACACCCAATCGTCATCACTCATACTTAGCATAACGAGATCATTTGTCGTACTACCATCAAAAGATTGAATCGTTGTACCACTGGTGTTATCAAAATTATAATAAGCAACTAAATTAGTTTCAATTCCGGTAAGGGTTTTACACATATTTTCTCTAATTTGTTGATCTGTAAGAGCAGCATCATACACTCTTACTTCATCTATTTGTCCGTCGAAAGAGTCTGTATATATGCTAATATGATCAGTATCAAGCATATTTCCAATAGTAAAGATTGTGCTTGGAGAATCTGGATCAAGGTTATTCGGATCCGAGTAACTTAATAACTTACCATTTAGAAAAAACTGTACCGTGTTGCTACTTCTTCTCATTGTTATATGATACCAGTTTCCAACTGATAAAACTTCAGCTGTTATATGCCACCATATACCTCCAAATAGTCCGGTAACTTTGCTATCGGAAATACCAATTCCCCAGCCACCGTAATCATCTCCATTAAATGCAACACAACGCCAACCATTTGGTCCGTTTGTTACGACATCCGGTTTTAACCATGCCATCATTGTAAAATTATCTACATTATTTGTAACATACTGGTTGTTATAAGCATAATCAGGGCTTCCAGTTTTCAATCCACCATCAAAATCCAGGCAGTTCTTTGGGCCGTACATTGCTGAGGAAGTTTGCCAGTAACCCGATTGGCTTCCGTAATTGGTTAATGCTCCATCATAAGTTGCTGTTCCTTCTGCATTATCAGCTGCTGTTCCCGTAGTTTCATTGAATTTATAATAGACCACTAAATTTGTTTCGGAAGAGGGGTTGGGAAGTTCTCTATACATATTTTGGCGGATCTCTGATTCTGTGCGTGCATCATTCCAAATGCGTACTTCATCTAAAGTTCCATTAAGATATCTGCCACCAGCACTATAAGAAATGTTGAATGAGCTATTTGATTCAATTGGTCTGTTGTTTGTAGAACTCGCATCCAGATTGCCATCAATATAGATTTTCATTTTCATTTCTGATCTATCGAAAACACCTGCAATATGGTACCATGTATCTACTTCGAGTCCAGTGTTTCCATTCAACTTTGTTTCACCCCAAATTTCTAGGTTCAACACAAATTGGACTTTATTATTATCTAAACCATCATCACCAAGTCTTAATAATGCAATATTATTTACCTCTTCAGTACCCATAAGAGTTGATATGTAAGGACTGCTGCTTTGAAAAGCATCTACATTGACCCAACATTCTAGAGTGATTTTATCTCCACTTAAGTTCATGCTTCCACAATCAACATAATCATTGCTACCATCAAAATCGAGGCAGTTGTTTTGAGTCATCAGGCTTGTGCAAAATGCTAATAACATCATCAGCATAAATCCTAAAACTAAATTTGTTTTTTTCCCCGACAGATCGTGATTAATCATAGATTTTAACATCTTTTTCCTCCAGAATCTACCCGCGAAATACGCGAAAGAAACGCGAATAATTATTTTTTTTGTATCGGCATTTGCCGAGATAAATTTGACAGTTCGGTGAACTGATCCTATATTATATTTTTGATAACTACGTTTCATTTTTTATTATCTTTTTGTCATTCCCAACTTGATTGGGAATCTACAAAAGTGAACAAACAAACATTATTCAGTATTCTTAGATTCCCGCTTTCGCGGGAATGACTACTGAAAAGCAGACTGTCAGAATGCTTCCTTCTTCGTCTCAAGTCCAGTTTTTCCGCCAGCTGGCGAATTTCCTGAACTTGAGTCTCAGCATCACTATTTCATTAATATCATCTTACGAATAAAATTTCCTTTGCTTGTTCGCAGCTTGTAATAATAAACTCCGGTTGATACATCTTTACCTGTCTCATCTTTGCCATTCCAATTGTAAATTATAAGTTCATTTCTCGGAATGGATTCGTTTGTGAATATTGTTTTTATCTTTTGACCTTTTACATTGTAGATAGCTAATTCCCCGATGCAGCTTTCCTTCATCATAAAACTTATTTCTGTATTCGGATTGAAGGGATTCGGATAGTTTTGATGAAGACCATAATTTTTTGGGATTTCAGGTGAGTTGGGATTTTGCCATTCATTCTCCGGAATGGTTAAAGAGATCGGACCATAAATTTCTGTTTCACCGGAATAATCCACGCTTTCCAACCAGTAGAAATATGTTGTTTCCTGATAAACAGGAAAGACATCTTCAAAGCTGTAATTTGTTGGTTCGCTCGTTGTGCCTGCTCCGGGAATCAAACCCAGCGACAAATTGAGCTGATATGCTTCTTCATTAGAAAGTGCTTCGCTTGTTTCTCCACGATAGATATTCCAACCTGCATTATCTGTCTCGGATTGGGTTGTCCAACATAAAACCGGAATACTTTCAATATATTGGGCAGTGAATGCGGAGAGGGTGACAGGGAGGGAATTATCGGCATCTGTAGCAGTCCAACGAGAAAAACCACTGAT
>Ga0208648_1002931_pt1 | contig 11212 bp, 8 predicted proteins | sample AntAceMetag02UKL_FD_184772 | JGI IMG/M metagenome (GOLD analysis project Ga0208648, IMG submission 184772) | Saline lake microbial communities from Ace Lake, Antarctica - Antarctic Ace Lake Metagenome 02UKL (SPAdes) (version 2) | ecosystem: Environmental > Aquatic > Non-marine Saline and Alkaline...
CTCTTAATAAAAACTTTGGTATCCAAACGATGACATACACAACAGCTTCCGGAACTACCTGGGGGCCATTTAATGATAATTTCCAGCGTCGTTTTTTGGCCACAACAATACAATGTAGAAATTTAGGATATTAGATGTGAGACTCATCGATTGTAATAATAAAGGATTCACTCTTATAGAAATCATGATAGCAATAGTTGTGCTATCCATAGGCATTCTTGCTATAGCTATCATGCAAATCAAGGCAATAAAGGATAATAGCACAGCTTTTTCACGCTCCTATGCCAATGATATCAGCCACACTTTCCTCGAAGAACTTAAGCGGCTTCCCTTTGATGATCCCAATCTGACCGCAGGTTCCGACCTTGATGCCGGAATGGCTGTTGGAGCTGGCACTCCAACACCTATTAATGCAGACCACTTCAACCCTTCCACTCTGTTGACCATAGCAAACATGTATCAGGTTGTTGGAACTGATATCATAGACGATACGGGCACACGATATCAAATTTTCTGGAATGTTGACAAAGGAGATAGTATACAAGTTGGGACCGAGACTTTTACACCTTTTTGTACCATAAGACTTTTTATTTACTGGGAAACACCATTGGGAAAAAATCACTTAACTATAACCACAATTAAACACAGCAATATTGAGGTTTAGTAACAGCCATGGATTTTATACTTAATAAATTCAATATGCCATCCCCTGTTAAAAGGGTTCAAATGATAAATAATAAAGGATTTATCCTTATTTCAGCAGTTTTAATTCTCCTTGTATTAACCCTAATTGGAACTTTTGCCTTAAACTCTTCTGTTTTTGAGCTGGAGATAGCTGGAAACCAGCAGAGATATCAAGAAACATTCAACATTACAGAAGGTGCTGTGAACAAAGAAAGCGCTGGTATAGGATATGCCGGTGTTTTTGATATAATCAGCGGTACAGTGTTATACCCCTGGTATGCGATACTTGATCCGGAAGATCATAATAAAATTCTTGTTCCGACAACAAGTGCTGACTTTGATCCATCCGGGAATGATGCCAATGCAGATTTCATGGCAAGTTTTGATCCTGATAACGTTGATGCAGGGGACTCTGACACCTGGCCATGTCAAAACCTTAGATCTGATACAAATGATAATGTGTCTGATTATCAATACCTTGCCACCTACCTGTATCCTGATACGCCTCCAAAAGGAATGGATGCAACAAAGTTCTCATCTTATAAGTTCCGGATAAATGGGCAAAGACAGGTTGTCATTGAAATGGGCGGGATAAAGGTCGGAGTTAAAAACCCATTATAGTATAAAAGCATTAAATTTTGTAAGGAGAACCTTTATGGTAACCACTAAATTTAAAAAACAGGCCGTTATTTTCATTAATACAATTCTATTTGCCCTCCTGGCCGGGAGTCTCTCTCTCCTCAATGCAAAAGATACTGATATTTACCAGGTCAATACAAAACAGAACTGTTATATCCTTTTAGATAATTCAGGTTCCATGGATTTTGGTGTCTATGAGCAGAACATTGATTATGGGGATATGTTTGATTCTCTGTTTACCCTTAATGACGACAGTGCTGCTGTCAGTGATCAGCCTGATTATATCTATGATACTATTAATAACAGCAATTACTTCTATCAAAACCATAAGGAAACAAGAAAAATTTTTCTCTGGAAAGGTAGAATCGGAGTCACCATCGCAACAGTAGATGGTGTCAGTATTGCATTTACAGGCGATGCGGCTGACCCGAATTACCTCTGGTTTTCCGCAGATCTGGTTGATACAAATACCCTGATTGATTCGGACGGGACCCTGACCTATGACGGCAGCGGCACGCAAAGGCTTACAACAGATACAGATGGAAATATTTTATTTGACGGCCAGACGCTTCCCTTAAACCAGGATATAAAGCTGAGCGAAATGCAGAACCTTTATGACGGAAGTCAGGTTGATATAGGGTTTGGCGGTCTTTTAAATGCCCCAGGATATTATTTTTCAGGATATGAAGGTGTTGTATCGGGAAGTCTAAATACGGCCGAGGATGGGGATCAGGACATATACTTTTTTGTAACGGGAAACTGGGTGAACATGCAGGCCATGTATAACCTTCATTATACCACCAACAATCCTGACCCTACCGGCGCATCCACCGGTGATCCTGCCTGGAAGTATGAGCTTGTTCCCCAGGCAGCAGGCAGCTGGTCGGAACTTACCCACAGCCTGAGCTATCCAGCTGCTGGTCAATATGCAAATAAACTAGTTGAAACCCAAACAGAACAATTCATTACCCATCCCGGGGCAACCCAGATTCAGGTTCATTTTTCTGCATTTGATGTGCAGGGAAATAGTAACATCGCAACTTACACTAAAGACTATGTTGTTATAACTGATGGCTCCGGGTCAGAGGTATCCAAACATGATAATGACAACCCTCCAACCAGCACAGATGGCTGGTCTGCAACGATTAATGACTCTACAGTTAGAATAGCGTTGAAATCAAACAACAGTGTCACTGGAAGCGGATATACCATCGATAAAATCAGAGTGTCTTATGAATCCGGTTCCTATTTAATGCAAAACAGACTGGATGTAGCCAAGGATGCAATCCTTTATGTGATTGATGAATTTCATGGAAAAATGAACTGGGGATATGCCAGTTATCAATATCTTGGAACATCAGGGGATGGCGCAACTATTAACAGTGCTTTAAACCCTAATCTGACCGATGACCTGAACCGTGCTGCCATTACAAATCATGTTGAAAATGAATCTCCAAAATATGGAACACCTTTGGGAGAAGCCCTGCAGGATGTTTTTGAAGAAGGGTATTGGACTAAAAGACATGCTTTGGACAACCTGTTATGCAGAAAGAATTACGTGATCTCGGTCACAGATGGGTTCCCGTCCGATGATACCGACTGGAACAGGATTTCCAATGTAAACTCTGACCCTGACTTACCTTTCAGTGACTGGGATGTTGACGGATGGACTTCTGACCCGTATCAGCCTCCGACTACCCCCAATTACTATGATGATGTGGGGCACTGGATGTATACCCATTCCTGGACAGATAAAACAGAAGTAACCGACCCTGGCAATTCCTATGTAAACGTTACCACCCATCATATTGCCTTTGGTGCGGACCACCCTTTGCTCAGGGATGCTGCAGGGGAATCTGGTGGAGAATATGTGGTTGCCTATAATAAAGAACAACTGGTGGCAGCCTTTTATGCCCTCGCCCTGCAGATGACTGAAGCAGTCTCTTTTACCTCTCCGGTTGTTTCCATTGATGCTGCCAATAAGATTCAAAATGGCGATGATCTCTATCTAGGCCTGTTCCTTCCTCAGGACAATCAATCCTGGATGGGTAATGTTAAAAAATTCAAGCTCGGAGATGGCTCCACTGACAGGCCCGATGTATGGATGCTCTATGATGGAAACAATAACGAGGTCATCAATACTGATGGAGAATTTCTTGACAATACTTCATCCTTCTGGGCAGATGATAATGATCCCAATGACTCCGACGATTATGGTAGTGCTGATGTAAGGGAAGACGGGGTTGGAGAAGTGATGACAGAAAGAGTTGCACAGGACTTCTCAAATAGCACCTATTGGGAAAGGCCAATTTATACTTACAACACTACCCTGAATTCCATTTTAAAGGTCAAATATGATACCATCACTGCTGCTGATCTCGGGGTTGCTGATGATCTCACACGGGATAAAGTCATCAATCATCTTTATGGATACACCTATGATGCCGATGCTGTCACCCATGCCCCATCTGCCGTAAGAGACTGGGCTTTAGGAAGTATTGTGCATTCCAGGCCGGTTGTGATTGACTATTATGATCCTATTGATACTCTGTTGAAACGCTATATTGTTGTAGGAGCAAATGATGGAATGCTCCATGTCTTTGATGACACCAGCCCCGGTGATGCAAACTATGGAAAAGAAATATTTGCTTTTGTTCCTGAAGATATTCTGCCCAATCTTCAAAATATTTCAGAAAACTCATTTTGGGATACTGTTGATGGCCCGGTTGTACTCTATCGTTCCAATAAAGCACCCAAATATCTTATTTTTGGAGAACGCAGAGGGGGTAAAAAATACTGGAGTCTGGATGTATCTGATACCAATCCATTGAACTGGTCTGTGGCCTGGAACTATGAAAACGCTGAAATCGCCCAAACCTGGTCAGATCTGATTCTTACTTCAATACCTGTTTCAGTAAACACTTCCACTGGAGAAAGGCAATTTAAGGACGTTCTCGTCTTTTCCGGTGGATATGACCCGGAAGAAGATAATTATCCAGAACCATTTAATGATCTGGATAACAGCGGGTCTCCCTACAATGCTACCGGAAACATTGATGGAACTGAGTGGGATAAAAATGATGCCGCTCAGGATATTAACAGCAATAATTTATATGATTTGTATAACCTTGATAAAAATGAATATGGAAGAGGGATATTTATTGTTGATATTGATAATCCCACTGCTATAACCAATGATGGATCCGGCAATCAGATTCTTCCCTTTTCCGTTATATATGGGGCCTCTGATACAAGCGATACAAACGGTGCCTTACAAACCCTGTCCTCAATGAAATTTTGTTTCCCAGCTTCGCCGGCTGTTGTCAGCAGCACGTTTCCATATTTATACAAGGTGAGCGGTGTAATTACTGAAGGAAGAAATTCCAATGTAATCACTGCCATCTATGCCACCGACATTTATTCAAATATTTTTCGGATTGACTATACCTTTGTAGTGAACCCCGACGACCTGTCAACAGATTCCTATGCTGTTCAGACCAATAACTGGACGGCAACCCAAATTTTTTCAGGCAATCCCGGAAGTACCAGCAACAGCGGGGAAATGGGACAGGGAGATGATATCAGCGACCAGGGAAGGAAAACATTTTACCCACCGGCGATTTCCTGGGAAGGATCATGCAACTATTTTGATTCTGGGAATTACAAATTTACAAACACCGGTTTCTCCGGGACAGATAAAATAGCTTCATTATTTTTCGGTACCGGAGACAGGGAACATCCAACCTACTCAATGATACGAAACCGATTTTATGCCGTATATGATGATTCATCTGTTACCGCAATTGAAGACCCGGATGGTACGCCGACAAATATTACAGTCAACTCTGTCCCCTATAAAGAAGATAACCTCTTAAATCTTACCTGTGATGAACTTGACACTGGAACCACACTTGCCGGAATTACAAAGAGTGATTTGCAAGAGATACTAAGAGATGATCCTTCATATAGTAACTATACCCTGCTTGAAAATGGTTCTACAAATGAAAATGATGCTAAAGGTTGGTATATTGTGTTGGAAGATCAGGGGGATGCAACGGAATGCAGCCATTGCGCGTATTCCGGAAGTGTGGATGATGCGACAACTACATCAAGTGATAACCATGACGGTGAGAAAATACTCAGCCAGGTTAATCTCTATTCAGGAATTGTATACTTTACTTCATATCAGCCATCCGTCTCTGATCCGTGTAATCCCCAGGGAAACGGCTTTGCATATTCCCTGAATTACTGTGATGGTACTGCTGCTTATAACCTTAATACATTGAATGATTCAGGCACTGCTTATAACTATGATGTGACAGATAGATATCATAAGGTAATTAATATTTTTGGTATCCCTTCTGATTTTGCAATTATAACAAGGCAAGGGAAGGCAGGAGCGATGTCCATGATGGGGGGTGATATCATCGGCCCTAAAGGTGGATCTGATTTTACAATTGACAGCCCTGGATTAGGACTGATTCCTTTTTACTGGAAAGAAGGTAATAATCAGTAATAATATTTTAAACTGAAACTGAAAAGGAAAACAAACCTATGGCATTTATAAAATCAACCTATAGATATCTTTTTATACTGATCATACTTATGTCTGGCTTGTTTCCTTCAGCTTTGACAGCAAAGGTGTTTATCAAGACTGAAATTGTAACCGGACAAATCATATCCATCACAAAAGAACATTCGATTGAGCTGAATGACGGATTTTTATATTATCCAGCAAAAAAAGATATCTCCATTTCAATCAAACCGGGTGAAACCATTTCAATCAGATATTATATCGATGCCAATTATGAAAGAAAGTACATTGACTGGGCTGCCGGAAAAAATAGTATAGAAGCTGTCCCTGTGCCTAAAAGTACAGCAAGATCAAAAAATAAGCTTTAAGTCAGTCAACAGACTCTGTTTTATCAAGGCGATACCGCATGGATCTTAAGCTTAAATTCAAATAATCGGCAGCTTTGCTTTTATTACCAGCTGCAAGTTCAATTGCTTTTTTAAGATAACCCTGCTCAATGGTTGACAAAATTTCGTCCAGATCCACACCCTGCTCAACATCGGCAAGATCAAAGCGTCGTCCTTTTATGCCCTCAACCCATCTTCTTTTCTTATGCATTGAAATTGTCAGGCTTTCAGGTAAAATAATATTTGTGGAAGAAAGGGCCACACTTCGCTCGATTAAATTTTCAAGTTCCCTGACATTGCCGGGAAAACTATATTTAGTTAAAAAATCAATGGCATAGGAAGACAATTTTACAAAATCTTTCCCCATTTTTTTTGCATATTTTTCAGCAAAATGTTTTGAAAGGATCTCCACATCTCCTTTTCTATCCCTTAATGGCGGAACCTTAATGGGGATAACGTTGAGCCTGAAAAACAGATCCTCCCTGAAATTTCCGTCTATTACTTCCTGCTCAAGTTTTTTATTGGTGGCAGATATAATCCTGGTATCTACTTTAATTTCTTTTGTCCCGCCAACGGGTTTCACAAAGGTATCCTGAACTGCCCGCAGCAATTTAACCTGAAGAAAGGTGGATAATTCTCCTATTTCATCCAGAAAAATAGTCCCTTGATTGGATGCCTCAAAAAGCCCTTTTTTATCACTGATTGCCCCGGTAAAAGATCCTTTGACATGCCCGAAGAATTCACTCTCCATTAATGTATCCGGGATACCGCCGCAATTGACAACCACAAAAGGTTTATCTTTTCTGTCGGAATTTTCATGAATGGCCCGTGCAATCAACTCCTTTCCAGTCCCACTTTCCCCGGAAATCAAAACATTGGTTTTTGTTGAGCTGATTTGTTCGATTCTTTTATAAATGGCCTGCATTCCAGGACTTTTCCCGATAATCCGGTTAAAATACATATTGTCAGAAAGCTCTGTGGATGTCTGCTCTTTTTCCTGATCAAATGTTTTTAATTCAATGGCTCTTTGTATGGTCTGCTTGAGCTCATTATTATCAAAGGGTTTGGGAACAAAATCATAGGCCCCTTCGTTCATGGCTTCCACAGCAATTTCCGTTGTGGAATATGCAGAAATCATGATAACAACTATATCAGGATTTTTCTTTTTAGCTTCTCTTAAAACTTCAAGCCCAGTGATATCGCCCAGACGAATATCCGACAGAATAAGATCATAATTGTTCTTTTGAATCATTTTCAGTGCCTGACTGCCATTTTTCGCATCTGACACCTTATACCCCTGTTTAGACAATAAAACCTCAAGAAATTCACGCATGCTTGTTTCATCATCTACCACAAGAATACTTTGTTTATTTGTCATTTAAATAAACAACCTTTCCATTTACCATGGTTAAAAATGCCCGACCCTTGACCTTAATCCCTGAAAAAGGTGAATTTTTACTCCTGGATTTAAATGATTCAGGATCAATTTCATAGAACACATCCGGATCGATAATGGTCAAGTCTGCTATATTTCCTGGTTTGATATCATTGTTGATCCCAATAATTTTTGCCGGATTCTTTGCCATTTTAATAATAAGTTCTTCCATGGTTAAAAACCTGTCATGGACAAGTTTTAAAGACAGGGACAAAGATGTCTCCAACCCGATAATGCCAAAAGCTGCCATATCAAATTCCACATCCTTTTCCACCACACTGTGGGGCGCATGATCCGATGCAATAACATCAATTGTCCCATCTGAAAGGCCTTGAATAACAGCCTGCCTGTCTTCTTCGGATCGCAGCGGGGGATTCATTTTAAAGTTTGTATCATAGTCTTTCACATCTGCATCTGTTAATGTGAAATAATGCGGTGCTGTCTCACAGGTGACGTTCACACCTCTTTTTTTTGCCTGGCGGATCGCTTCCACTGACTCTTTGGTGCTGACATGGCAGAAATGTACCCATGCTCCTGTGAGTTCTGAAAGTGCAATATCTCTCACAACCATAACACTCTCGGCCGCGTTAGGGATTCCTTTTATCCCCCAGAATGTAGCAAAAGGGCCTTCGTTCATGGACCCGCCATCAACGAGGCTTAACTCTTCAGCATGGACAAAGATGGGGATATTAAGGCCTTTGCAATATTCCAATGCCCGCCGCATCATGTTTGGATTTTCAAGTGGTTTCCCATCATCCGTTACAGCAACGATCCCTGCCTGTTTCATATCATATATTTCAGCAAGAGCGTTTCCCAGTGACCCCTGGGTTATTGCCCCGGCTGGATATACTTTTGAAAAACCCAATTCCTTTGACCGATTGATAATAAACTTTGTCACCTGACGATTATCATTCACCGGATTTGTGTTGGGCATGGAACAAACCGCAGTAAACCCGCCTCTGGCTGCAGCAAAAAGCCCTGATTCAATGGTTTCCTTATATTCGTGTCCCGGCTCTCTTAAATGGACGTGAATATCAATTAATCCGGGCACAACAATCATGCCTCTGGCATCAATTATTTCAATATCCTTCCTGGTTTCAATATCTTCTGGATCAACAATGGCTTCAATAAGATGATCTTTAATGATGATATCTTTTTTTTCATTAATCTTTCCCGGGTCAAGAAGGCGCCCCCCTTTAATACAAGTCCGCATTTCTGCCACCTCCTGCCACCAGATAAAACAACGCCATCCGCAAAGCAACGCCATTGGTCACCTGGTCTAGAATCAAAGAACACTCAGAATCTGCAACTTCGCTTGATATTTCAACTCCCCGATTCAGGGGTCCGGGATGCATGACAATGACATCTTTTTTAGCCAGATTCAGCCGAGCCTTGTTCAATCCAAAAAGCATTGTATATTCCCTTTCGGTGGGGAAAAGTATATTACCCTGCCGTTCTTTCTGAATTCTAAGCATCATTATGACATCAGCCCCTTCAATACATGTTTCCATATTGGGAGATATAGTACACCCTAAATTTTCTATTCCCATGGGAATCATTGTCCCAGGTGCACAAATAAAAACATTGGCCCCCATTTTAGAGAATCCTGTAATATCAGATCGTGCCACCCTAGAGTGGGCAATATCGCCTATAATGGAAATCTTTAGCCCTTTAATTTCCCCCTTTTTTTCCCTGACACTCATCATGTCCAAAAGTGCCTGGGAGGGGTGGGCATGAATACCATCCCCTGCATTAATAACCGAAGCTTTTACACGTTTTGCAATTAAGTGGGCAGCCCCTGATGATGGATGCCGCAAAACAATTACATCCGGCTTCATGGCTTCCAGGTTCCTGGCTGTATCAATCAGGGTTTCTCCTTTCACAATACTTGAAGAACTCTTTGAAATGGAAAGGCTGTCCGCAGAAAGTCTTTTAGCTGCAGTATCAAAAGAAAGTTTTGTTCTTGTTGAGGGTTCCTGGAAAAAAAGGACTATCGTCTTACCCCTTAAGGTAGGTACTTTTTTTACAGGTCGTTCTGAAATTTCCTTCATGCCCTGGGCTGTATCAAGGATCATTTCAATTTCATGGAGTTCCAGAGATTTAATATCAAGAATATCTTTTTTAATAAACCGCATTGTTCCTGCCTTATCTTAATATATCACCAATTCTTGTCCATCTGACACTATTCCATATGGGAACAAACTTGTCTTTATTCCAAGACCAGTAAATAATAAAGGCTTCCCCCCTGACAGCCTTAAGATCTACAAACCCCCAGAATCTGCTGTCATGACTATTGTCCCGATTATCACCCATGACAAACAACTTATTTTCAGGAACTTTGATTTTTCTTAAATTGTCCCTTGAACTAAACTTTCCAGGGATTATGTCTTGGGTTTTATGAACAGCGTAGGTCTCCCCTTCAACCATCTTATTATTTACATAAAGTTTTTTATCAATGATTTCCAAAATGTCTCCTCCTGTGGCAACCACCCGTTTGATAAAATCCTTGGAAGGATCTTCCGGATACTTGAAGACAACAATATCACCTTTTTGTGGTTCTTTAACGGGAATAAAGGTTTTTCCATCTGTAAACGGAATTTTTATGCCATATATAAATTTATTAACCAGAATCTGGTCTCCGATTTGAAGCGTTTCCAGCATTGAACCGGATGGAATTTTAAATGCTTGAATAATGAATGTCCTGATAAACATGGCAATAATAATGGCGATAATGATTGCCTCTGTATTTTCCCGCAAAGAACTCTTGGGTTTCTTTTCTGTCATTTTTTATCCTTATGGCTTTTTCTAGTAGAACATGTGCTGAGGTTGACTTAAAAAAAACTTTGCTTTTAGTATTGATTTCTTTAAAATATCAGCTATTTTTCGAGCCTTTACCATACTGGATAAAGGTACCGCTGGAACTTTTTTGCCTTTGATCATGATGGAACCGCTTTTCAGTTCAGCATAACTGACCTGCCCATATGATCTTGAAATGCCTTCTGGATAATCATATCCGTAATCAACAATCTGAGTAAACAATTCGCTATCGGAAACGGATGTAAACTTGAGTATTTCCTCATTTAAAATGGGAATCGGGATACCAAATCCCACGGACAGCGAGCATCCATAACCCCGGATACTTTGTCCCACAAGCCATTCAGGAGACATTTCTTTTAAATCCCCAATCACGGAAAGGGTCCCTGCCGGTGCAACAGGCACACCGTTTAATCCTCTTTCAACCTGGCTTTTATGCTGGGTGCCGGTCCAGGTTACATACCCTTGTGCACCGCCTAAAAATATCCTTGTTCCCACACCAATAGTTTTTAAATAAGGGTCATTTAACAGAGGACTCAGCACTCCTGCTGATGAATAATTGGCATTACCAATACCTTGTTTTAATGTTCCCATATAGGTATATATTGTTTTATCGGATTTATTAATGGCACAATTATAATTTTGATAAGCATTTCGAGGATTACACAACATGGCATTGGGCAATTCTTTCAATGTTACCAATTTTTCTATTTCCCTGTT
>Ga0208648_1002933_pt1 | contig 11208 bp, 5 predicted proteins | sample AntAceMetag02UKL_FD_184772 | JGI IMG/M metagenome (GOLD analysis project Ga0208648, IMG submission 184772) | Saline lake microbial communities from Ace Lake, Antarctica - Antarctic Ace Lake Metagenome 02UKL (SPAdes) (version 2) | ecosystem: Environmental > Aquatic > Non-marine Saline and Alkaline...
AGGCAAAATTCTAATAAAACTTATTGATAGAGAAACCGGAACACCTTCATTTAAATTGGTTCAGGAATTAAGAGGGAAATTTGTTGCTTTTTTTTGGCAAGCTTTTGCACGACTTTTTGGGTATAATTTAAAAGTTAAATATGATCCCGAAGGAGTAGATCGGGCAATAGAAACAATTGTACTTATGATTGAAAACGGCTCGCTTTAATATTGAAACCTTATTGGATTTTATTTTAAACAATAAGTGAAATTAAATTTTTTATATGTATGAAAAAATAATATTATACGTATAAAAAATAATTTTCATAGGGATAAAAAAATATTAATTCTATTCGAAATTCGCCTATAAGGTTAATAGTCCGCTTATTATTTTATTAAAATAATTTTCCCGATATAATAATTATTATTCATTGTGAATTGATAATAATACACACCCAACTCCAATTCGGACATCTCAAGAAAGCTACTGTACGTTCCTTGTGAAAATATTTCATTTTCAATGTTTGCAACTTTGATGCCTCTTGAGTTAATTATATTAATATTCACTATATTATTTTTTGCAGTTTTAATTAGATTCGAAGGAATAAAATATCTGATAGTTGATGATGATGATGTTGGATTTGGAAAAACTTTGATGGTAATTTTATTATCAATAATATTTTCTTTTGCCAGGCCTGAAATATCATTTAAAAATGTATAGGTTTGTGTTGTACCATCAGTATAAAAGTCGTAAAGTATTTCATTTTCATAGTATAACGCACTCATAAATCCATTTTGAAAATTTTCTTTATGATCTAAATCAATACAAATCACTTTATCTTCGTACAATAGAGAAATATTGTCGAAAACCGAATGGCCAATAACTACCATTTCTCCATCAAAATCTTGCACTATATCATCAACTTGTTGTTGTGTAAGGTATTCATAAGCCATTCCTCTATACCAATATACACCATAATCACTGCCGCCATTAATAATAGCGCATTCGTTTGTTTGACAAATACTATCCATTCTGTACCTGCCCCAATAATTAATTTCATCATAAGTAAGTTTTAATGATTGCACCTCAGGGCTTAAACCGGCATGAACAAAAATTATTGTCTCCATTCGTTCAACAACATTCTTTGTTCGTAGCCACCTTCCCAACTCGGTATCATCAGCATATAAACTTTCCAATGTTTCATCAATTAATTGCACATTATTGATATATTTTTGAGCCACATATCTAAAATCATAAATCAAATTCATAATATCATGGTTACCAATAATAAAATGAATTTTACCTCCTTGATTTTCAGCCTGATTTTCAAGGCGGTATAAAAGCCATAAGCATTCAGTAACATTATTGCCTCTGTCAAACATATCACCAAGAAAAATCAAATGTCCATCATCAAATGTCCAATTGTAATTGTTGTCCATTACCCCTGCATCTTGTAAAACCATGGTAAATGCTTCCAAATTACCTTCAATATCAGAAATTGCAAGAAATTTCTCAGGCAGTGTATATATTGATGGTTCAATGTTTAACTCGGGTTTAAGCTGTACTGCGAAACTATCAATGCCGTTTTGAAACCTACAAATAAGATTTACGTCTTCCGGGTTACTATATGTATAAGTTTGGGGGCCTGTCGCTTCAATTGTTTTAACAATAATTTCACCGTTTCTGTAAAACACATAAGGGCCATCAATTTTGAATTCATTTAAATTAGTATCAGATACAAAGCAGTCAAATGAGATGTCTGAGCTGCTAACTGTCTGGTTATGGACTTCGATAGCAATAATATTTTCACCATTATTAAAGAAGGATTTATCAACTTTGTAAGTCCAAAAATCATTTTCTACATCATTTGGAATAAAAGTAGTTGTTCCGGTAAGGTAGTTAATTGTTCCTGATGGCATTAAAGCTGAACGAAGAACTTCTCTACCATTTACATATGCAACTGCTCCATCATCATGAACAATATTAAAGTAAATACTGTCAATGATGGTTGTATCAGGGATAATAACTTTTTTACGAAAATAATAAGTAATAAAACCCGGTGTTAATAATGTATTTTCGTCACCTTCACCAAATCCCATATGGCCCATTCCAATTTTCCAGTCGGAATCATCGAAGTTTAAATCTTGCCATGCAACTCCTTGATTAGAACCATCATCAAGGTATTTCCATACTGAACCTTTTTCAAAAAACAGGCTGTCGGTTCCATTAACGACTGTTATTGTTTTTGAAACTGAATTGTTTGTCGGATTTTCATCACCATCTAACAAAACTTCTACTTCAATTTCATATTCGCCGGGCTCACTCAAGTCGGCAGTTTGGTTAAAAACATAATTAACAGTTTCTCCAGAATTTATTGTTGAAGTAAAAGTTTCATTTACAACAGCCCCTTCATCAATTGAATATGAAAGCTGAAAACCGCTTTGTGAATTTATTCCTATATTGGAGAGTGAAATTTCAATTTCCGTTTCTTGATTTGATAAAATTATATTCTGTGGTTTGAGAATTTCATTTATGGCTAAATCATTATAAATAGGAGTTTCAGGAGAATACTCAACTACGAGTTTAGACACAAGCGTTGAATTTCCATCAAATGAAAAAGCTTTTCTTTTACCTGTGCCCGTAATAATTAAACTTATCGGATTCCCCTCAAGCCAGCCATTATTACTTATTACTTCAGTTAAAATTTCACTCAGGTCAGGTGTACGTTGGTTTTCACCGGCTTCATACCCTTCCCATGGAACAATATCATCCCAATTTGCAAATGAAGAAGTTGTAAGCCTTGAACTGATATTATTTGGTGAATCAATAAATGTCAAAGAGTTGGCTGAATATTCACCTTTAATAAGTAAATTAGTAGTTTCGTCGTAGTCACCATCAGCGGTAAATTGGATATAAGCATTAACAATCTCCGCATCAATCGGAATATTTACGTTTAAAAACCTTACACCCACAGTCTGATTCCCGGCGCTTCCATCATTAACCAATTCAAGATCGCTGCTTTCTAAATCTACTTCTGTTCCATCTTCACATTCTTCGGCATCATTCGAACTTGTTTCAATTACAGAAGTAAAAGTAATAGTTTGTGAAAAAGATGTGCAAACAATCACCAAGCAAAAAATAAATAATAAGACTCTTTTCATTTTTTCAAATTTTTATATTATCAATTTATAAATCAAAAAACTTTTCAGGATACAAAATTAAGTTGTGTAAAATTTAATAGTGAAATTATTGCATGATATTAATACTACTGATTTTTGAAAACCTACTATTTAAGTACTACAAGCCGTATTGATTTAGTTATATTGCAGATATTCATTATTTAATGATTGCCCTAAAATGCAAATTCCTTATTCGATAATCGGGATTATCCTGTTTGCTTGTTCATAAAAACCGATTGATTTTTATTGAAAAAGATATACAAAAGTATTGTATGATTGAAATTTTTCTTTAAATTTAAAATTAAAAATTCCCTTTCTGTAAAACAATTATCTTGTCAAAACTAATTGTTTTTTAAGAGATAAATTCTAAAAATCTTCTAAAAAAGTCTTTAAGTCAACTTCGGGGCCTAATTGCATTTTTTTCTTAATACGATACCTGCCAGCCTGAACGGATTTATTGTCGATATTAAGCATTTGAGCTATCTCGGAAGTAAACATTTGAAGTTTAATATAAGTACAATGTCTAAGTTCTGATTGAGTAAGTTCCGGGAATTTGCTTTTTAAGCGTGTAAAAAAACCTGAATGTATAGTATCAAAATGAATTTTTAAACGTTCCCAGCCTTCTTCAAAATGTTTTTGATATTCTATGCGATTTTGCAGTTTGTCAATATTCATTAATTGGTCCTGATTAGCATTATTTTTTAGTTTATTAATATCGTCATTCAAGCTGCTCAAAAACTGCTTAAGCTTTGAAAGAGCCAGATATAAGTTTATCAATTCTTTGCTTTTATTTTCCGATTCTTTTTCAAGCATATTAAATTTAAAGAGAATTTGCTGGTTACGTTTCCATGTTCGCAGGTAAAATATTATCAATAATATTATTATAAATATTAATGAAATGATTATTAGAATAAAGAAATTTTTATTACTATTTAATTTCATCTTTAAAAACTCAATCTCAATAGATTTTTCATGCGAATCTCTTTCGATAGAAAATATTTTTAGTTCGTTTTCCAATAAAACTCTCTCACTATTTAAATTATAAATAAGCTGATTTAAAATCTTATAAGTATCGTAAGCTATTAACTCCATATCGAATCGGCAATCGCTGCTGGTTTTTGAATACTGATATAGAATAACCGTAATAATATTTTCACCGGTATTAAAATATGAAGGGGATACAAAATACTCATAAAATTTGTATTCAAACCTGCCGTTAATCAATGTAGAGGCAAGAGTTTTTGATGAAATATTTCCTTCATATAAATTCGATCTGGCAATCTCCTTGCCGTTTATATAAACAATTACTCCATCATCGCGAATAATACGCAACAGAAATGTTTTATAATCATTAACATTCTTGAGGTTTATAGTTTTTTGAAAAAGAAAAAAAGTATTTAATGAATCTCCTTTATTAGTTTTATTAATTACCGTGGCTTCATCATCTTGACCAAAGCCCAAAGGGGTATTACCTTCAGGCCAATCACTTATATCAATGAATGGTACAGTCCATTTATCACTTAAAATATTTCCCTGGTCAAAATATTTCCATTTGTCTCCACTTTCAACAACAGTATCTTGTCCAAAAGCAGAGCAACTAAGTATCAATAATATAATAAACAGCGGCAATATAGTAAGCTTCATAAAACTTATGAGATGATTGGAATATTTATTTAATTTATTCAAATTAATTATTTTCTTGGTAAAATTAATAATAAATGATTAAAAGGATTTTCATAGGTATCAAAAATAAAAATCTTTGGTTTGAAAACAAAAAAGTCCTGTTTCATCGTATGAATAAATCAGTATTAATCGGCTTTTTTTCTATTAAAACTGATAAAAGCAAGTTGTAACATATTGATTCAGACGCAGTAAAATTGATTTTTATTGATTATTAAACATAAACAATTAGTGCAAAAAAAAGGTGCTTAAATAAATAAGCACCTTAAGGATTCTATTAAAAATACGTTTAGTCAACAATTTTCTTAAACTCATTTACATTCTCAAATTCAAGAAATTCTCTGTCGGTTTTTGCACGTTCTTTCAAATCAGGTTTTGCTTCAAACGCTTTAATAAGATATTTATACATTATCTCAGTATTTTTGGTGCGAGCTCCGGCAATTGCCATCAAATAATAGGATTCACCGCATTTTGGTGCACAATTCAAAGTTTTTTCTGCCTTTTCATTTTCTCCGGCTAATAATTGTGCCAGAGCCAAATTATAATCACATTTTGCTTTGCTGAATAATGAAAGGGCTTTGTCGTAATCGCCTTTTGTTATACTCAAAATTCCAAGATTATAATTTTCGCATTCACCCAATTTTTTTGCATTATTAAAATGCTTTTCAGCAAGCTCATATTCGCCATTTTTACAGGCAACTACACCAAGATTATTTTCAATTAATCCATTATTTGATTTTAATGTTTTTGCTTTGTTCAAATATCCGGCTGCTTCATCGAGATTTCCAAGTTCTATGTCAATTGCTGCTGCGTTATTATATGCTCTCCAGCATTTTGGATAAACAGAAATTGCAGATTTATAAATCCTTAATTTTGTTTTTAAATTATCGGTTAAAGTAACTGAATATAAAAGTTCGTTAATCGCTAATGAGTCAGGATAAGTTGTTGAAAGTTTTGAAATTTCTTCATCTGTTCTTTTTGGTTCATAACAGGTGACACTAATTTTTGCCCTTCTAAGAGGAGGAAGGATTTCTTTTTCAAATTCAGGATAAATATTTATCATATTCCTGATTTCCTGTTCTTTTTTTAATTGATTAGATGAGTTAATTACATTAATAATTGTACGTTTTTCTTTTAGATCGGAATTTGCAACAGATTTTAGGAATCCGTTCCAGTCTTCACCAAGTGCATTCATTTCAAAAAGAACATCGTTTTTAATATACTTTGCACAAACTTTTGAATCTTTTTCTTTTGCTAATTTTTTAACTCTTTTTTCAAATAAGTTATGAACGGTTTTTCCGCGATTTTCGCTTAATCCTTCATTAAGTCTTTCTTCACCTTCGGGTGATGCATAAGCATCAATCGTAATATCTTTAATTTCCCAGCCTTTTCTAAGGAAATCATCTAAGCTAACAAAATTGTTTTTCGCTTCATTTTCTTTATTTAAAGGAAGATTCCAATTAAGGTTATACTTATTGACTGCAAAATACATAGTTGCAGATTCGGTAATTAGTGTCTCTTTTTCGTATGCGTCTTCTGCTAACATAATGTTTTCGTTATTCATTATCCTTTCAGACGTATATATCACACCATCAGCCATTTTAAATTCACCAAATTCAGCAAATTTTGATTTTTGTTTTATTTCTTCTCTTTTTGCATTAATTTTCACTTTATCTTTTACAATATAAGCAATAGGGTCAACAACCAACTCCGAAACAATCATTTCAGGGGTATATTCGACTGATTCTTTATATAAAAAAGTACCTCCCGTTTTCGAATTAATTACTATTCCATCACCAACAACATTTTCACCCTGTAAAGTAATAGGGTTAAGTAGAACATAATTATCTTTATAAGTTAAGGCAGGCATGAATAGAACTGCTGCTTTTTTATTGAAATAATTTTCCGGGATTGTTCCTTTTATAGAAAATTCAACTATTCCACCATTTGTTTCAAGCACTTTTGGGGTAACTTCATATTTAATTAGGTCTTTATGTTTAACCATTTTGTTTAAATTACTACATCCGACCAGAATTGTTGTAATAAATAAAAAAAGTGCAATTACTTTAAAGTCAAGTTTTTTGTTCATTGTAATATTGTTTTTGTTTATACCATGTTTATTAATGCAAATGTATTCTTTTTATAATAAAAAAGCCCCTAAAATTTAGGGGCTTTCTTGAAAATTTCAATAATTAGTTTTATTAATTTACTAAACTTTGAAAATCAGGTTCATTTTCGTAAAGTAAAAATTCCCTGTCATTTTTTGCTTGAATTTTATATGCTTTCTTAATTTTAATAGCTTTTACAAGATTTTCATACATTAAAGAAGTGTTATCGGTTTTTGCACCTATTATTGCTAACAAATAAAAAGTTTCGGCAGTTTTTGGTGCACATTTTAGAGCTTTTTCGGCTTGGTCGTAATCTTTATTTAAAAGATAAGCCAGGCCAATATTATATTTGCATTTTGTTCTTCCAAATAATTTTATGGCCTCATCATATTCACCTTTTGTGATCATAATAATTCCCAAATTATAGTTTTCGTTTTCACCTAATTTTTGAGCTTTATTGAAATGATCTTCAGCTTTTGAATATTCATTAAGCCTGCAATTTACAACACCCAAATTGTTTTCAATGATTCCACTATTTGGCGCCAATTTAATAGCTTTTTGCAGATATACTTCAGCTTTTTCAAGGTTTCCAATTTTGGTTTCTGTTGCGGCTGCATCACTTAATGCTCTCCAACATTTTGGATATAAAACGGAAGCAGATTTATAAATCCTGTTTTTTGCTTTAACATCTTTTGTTAAAGTGGCAGAGTATAATAACTCATTAATAGACAGCGAATCTGGATGTGTTGTTGAAAGCTTTGCTATTTCACCATCAGTTCTCTTTGGTTCAAAACAATCAACTGTGATATTTGCCCGTCTTAATGGAGGTAGAATTGCTTCTTCAATTTCGGGATAAATTAATATCATATTTCTAATTTCTTGTTCTCTCTTTTCGGGAGAAGCTGATTTTATGACATTAAGAATTATTTTTTTATCTGGAATTGAAGATTTTTGTAAATCCATTAAGAAACCTTTCCAGTCAGGTCCATGAAAGTTAACAATATAGTCTATGTCTTTCTTAGAGTCTTTTATTGATAATAATGATGTTTTTGCTCTAATAAGTTTTTTTATTGTTTTCTGAATATAGGTAGTAGCTGTTTTTGCTCTATTTTCGGAAAGGCCTTCGTTGAATGTTTCTTCACCTTCAGGAGAAGCCCAGCCATCGAGTTTAATATCTTTAATCTTCCAACCTTTTTCAATAAATTCAGCAACAGCTTCTATTTTGTCTTTAGATTCAGTCGCTTTGTTTAATGATAGATTCCAATTCAAATAATATTTATTTACAGGGAAAAATATTTCAGCTTTTTTAGTTGCAATTGTAACTTTAACATACTTATGAGGAGAGATAAGGATGGTTTCATCATTAACAATTCTTTTTGATGTATAAATAACACCATCAGCTAATTTTCTTTCTCCTAATTCAATAAACTTTTCTCTAATTTTTATGTCTTGACCGTTTTTATGAATAGTTTCTTTTACGATGTAGGCAATCGGTGTAACACTTAGTTCAGATTTATTCATTCCCGGCACATAGTCAATCACATCGGTATAAGTAAAGTTACCTCCTTCATTATAATTAATTACAATTCCGTCTCCTATAACTTCTTCACCTTGTAGTGTAATTGGTTCAAGTATTGTTTCACCGCCTTCATAGGTTAAAACAGGAGTGAATAACATTGCAGCTTTTTTATTAAAATATTTTTCCGGAATATTTCCTTTAATTGTTACCTCTACTTTATCACCTTTTTCTTCAAGAATTGTTGGTGTGGTTTCAAATGTAACATTCTCATATTCATTAAGCATTTTATTCAAACCTGAGGTAAAATTGAACTTATACGTTAAGCCTGCTGATGTATAGCCATACATATCGTATCTTGAAGCGCCTTCAACTCCATCGAGAATATCTGTATTTATTCCATGAATAGAAGTTTCAAGGTTCACAGTAAATTTATCATTTAGTCGGATTTCAAGGCCAGTACCGATAGGTATCACCCCTTCAAGCTCACGGCCGCCAAGACCTACACCATTATAACCAACTCTATTAATCACTTTACCGCTTTTTTTAGTTTCACCTCTAAAATTTGAAAGGCCAATACCGAGAAAACCATATATTGAAAATAATCGATCATGTTTATATTTAAAAAACCAGTTACTAAAATTCACAGTTCCATGTGCATTAAACTCAATTACTTTTGCTTCAAAACTTAGATTTGCCGGAGCACCGCCTTTGTATTTATCTTTCTTGCTTTTGATTGTTCCGGCAAGAAACTGGCCTCGTACCCCTAAAACAGGGCTAAACTGACGACCTAATATTATTCCATATCCCCATGCAGTTCCATGAGCCATCTGGCTAAAAGGGTCGCTTTTTTCAGCTACATCTCCATAGTATTGCATGGCCCCTATATTAGCATTAATTAACCAATGAGGTTCAAATTTAACTTCAGATTTATTTACTTCTGTGTTTTCGGTTTTTTCCGTTTGGCCATAAAATAGAAACGGTAACAATGAAAATAATAGTATTAAACATGTTTTTTGGCTTAAGTAATTGTTTTTCATAACAAAAATCTTTATGGGTTATTAATTATTTTTTTTAATTCTATAATGATAAATCTTTCTCAAAATTAATAAATTATTTACAAAAGTAACATATTTTTTTATTTTTTCAAAAAAAAGTAAATTATTTTTTTTATTTTTTTTAATATTTTATTAAAAAACTTAATAATCTAAAAACGAATAAAAATTATTTTGACAAAATGCTTTTTTATTAAGTTTTTAAGTACCGGATAAACAAGTATTAACTATGTGTTTTCTTAAAATTTCAGGATGTAATTTCTTGAAAAAATCCCATATCACAATACCTGCACTCACAGAAATATTTAAAGAATGCTTTGTTCCAAATTGCGGAATTTCTATGCAGTTATCAGATAATTCAATAATTTTTCCGTCAACTCCTTTAACCTCGTTACCAAATACAAGGGCAATTTTTTTGCCATTCTCAGGTAAAAAAGTGTCAAGTTTGGAGCTTTCGTCAACTTGCTCAATTGAATAAATTAAATATCCTGCATTTTTTAATTGCTTAATTGAATCTATAGTATTATCAAAATATTCCCATTCTACTGAATTTGTTGATCCCAAGGCTGTTTTTTGAATATCTTTATTAGGTGGTGTTGATGTAATTCCACATAAATGAATGCATTCAATTCTGAAAGCATCGGCAGTTCGAAAAACCGAACCTATATTGTTTGAACTTCTAATGTTATCTAAAACAATAACAATTGGTAATTTTTCAACAACCTTATATTCTTCTAAACTTATTCTATTTAATTCTGAGTTACTTAATTTTCTCATTTTATCAAATCATATAATAAAAATAATTTGCAAAAGTAAGAATGATTATAAATCTATAAAGATTATTTTTGGGAATATCTTACCTTTGCTCGAAAATATAAAGTTTAAATTGCATTGATAAAAAAGAAAGAAATAACAATCACACCTTTAATGAAGCAATATAATTCAATTAAGGCAAAATACCCTGATGCTTTATTGCTTTTTAGAGTTGGTGATTTTTATGAAACTTTTGGAAAAGATGCAATAAAAACGTCTAATATTTTAGGGATTGTATTAACCCGAAGAGCAAATGGTGCAGCTTCTTATATTGAGTTGGCGGGTTTTCCACATCATGCAATTGACACATATTTACCGAAACTTGTTAAAGCCGGGCAACGAGTAGCAATTTGCGATCAATTAGAAGATCCTAAGCTAACTAAGAAAATTGTTAAACGAGGTGTTACCGAACTCGTTACACCCGGGGTTTCATATAATGATAAAGTTCTGGAACTTAAAGAGAACAATTTTTTGTCAAGCGTACACCTTGAGGATAAAATTTCAGGCATTTCGTTTTTAGATATTTCAACTGGCGAGTTTTTTGTTGCTCAGGGGACGGTGGAGTATATTGATAAACTTTTGCAAAGTTTTAATCCGAGCGAGGTAATTATTCAGAAAAGTAAGCAAATGAAATTTGCTGAAATTTTTGGCAATAAGTTTTATATCAATACATTTGATGATTGGGTGTTCACATCCGAATTTACTACAGAGCTTTTATTAAAACATTTTGAAACAAATTCATTAAAAGGCTTTGGTGTTGAAAATCTTAATCAGGCTATTATTGCAGCCGGAGCTGCTCTTCATTATCTTGCCGAAACACAGCATGATAGAACTCAACATATATGTAAATTATCAAGAATAGAAGAAGATAAATATG
>Ga0208648_1002934_pt1 | contig 11207 bp, 11 predicted proteins | sample AntAceMetag02UKL_FD_184772 | JGI IMG/M metagenome (GOLD analysis project Ga0208648, IMG submission 184772) | Saline lake microbial communities from Ace Lake, Antarctica - Antarctic Ace Lake Metagenome 02UKL (SPAdes) (version 2) | ecosystem: Environmental > Aquatic > Non-marine Saline and...
CTAAAAATTGTGCATAAACAGACCTTCCTCCAGCAATCATAATTTCTCCATCTGCGAGAGATAGTGCTTCTTCTATTGATGAAGCAACAACTACGTCTCTAAGGGGCTTTTTATCGCGCGATAAAACAATTATTTTTCTTCCATGAAGCTTTTTATTAATTCCCGAGTACGTCTTCTCTCCCATTATCACATACTTTCCCATTGTCTTTTCTTTAAAATACAGCAGGTCTTCCTTAAGGCTCCATGGCAGGCTATCTCCATTACCAATTAACCAATTTTTATCAACTGCAACAATAATCGATATCATACCGCCATTTCTGCTTTTATCGAAGGATGGTGCTTGTAATCTTTTAAAACAATATCTTCCATTTTAAAATCATCTATATTCTTAATTTCTTTATTTAGTTCTAAAGTAGGCAAAGTATAAGGATCTCTCTTTAGTTGTTCTTCAACTTGATTAAAATGATTTTTATAAACATGAGCATCTCCTAAAACATGAATAAATTCTCCTGGTTCCATATCAACAACTTGCGCTATCATATGCAAAAGCAAAGAATAAGAAGCAATATTAAAAGGAACTCCCAAAAACATATCGCAACTGCGCTGATACATTTGTAAAGAAAGCTTATTTTTTGCCACAAAAAGCTGAAAAAATGCGTGGCAAGGAGGAAGTGCCATCCTCTCTAGTTCTCCCGGATTCCAAGCACTAACAATGTGTCTTCTTTCGTATGGATTTTTTTTAATTCCCTCAATAACTTCTTTTAGTTGATCCAAAAAACTTCCATCGGGCCTTTGCCAGTTTCTCCACTGCACACCATAAATTCTTCCAACATCTCCTTCAAACTCAGCTTTATCTTTCCAATAATCCGCATTAGCGTTATCATCCCAGATATAACAGTTCATTTTGTGAAGTTCGTTAATATCTCTACTTCCTTTAATAAACCATAAAAGCTCTGCCTTCACAGCATCAAAAAACAGTTTTTTTGTTGTTACTGCTGGGAAACCATCACTCATATCGTATCTTGTTTGGATGCCAAAAAAGGCTTTTGTTCCGACTCCTGTTCTATCTTCTCTTTCGTCTCCTTTTTCGTAAACTTCTTTTAAAACGTCAAGATATTTTTTCATTTTTTAAAAAAGACTTAAGGTTATATTTTTTATTTCCTCTGAAACTTCTTCTATGCTTTTTTCACCATTTATAACTTTAAAAAAGTCATATTCTTTAACAAGGCGCTGATAACTCTTTTTGATTATTTCTAATTTCTTTTCTTTCTCAAAAAGTTCAAAACTAAATCGATTTTCGCTAATTCTTTTTATACAAATTTTCGGAGATGTTTTTAAGTAAAAGACAATATCTGGAAGAATAAATCTTTTATTTATTCCTTTAAGCCAATTCCAATCATTAACCTCCAATGAGCCGAAAGCAATTGATGAAAAAAAATATCTATCACAAACAACCGTTATCCCTTTTTCTAGATAAGGAATAACTTCTTTTTCCAGGTGGTGTGCTCTATCTGCAGCAAAAAGGAGTTGTAAACATTCTGGGCTACTTTTCCAATCACCTTGTAACTGTCCTCTAATAAGACCTCCTATCAAATTATTCGTTGGTTCTTTTGTAATATGTGTCTTGATCTTCTTTTTTTTTAAAAAAGAAACTAAATTATCAGTCTGAGTTGATTGTCCAGAACCATCAAGACCCTCAAAAACGATAAACTTTCCTTTCTTAATATTCATTATAATTTTTAATTATTTTCTTTGCTTCTTCTTCTAAAAAACTTATACCTTTATCATTTTTTATTGTTATATCTGCGTTTTTACCGATCTCTTTTATCTGCACCTCAGTTCTCCCTGAATCAATTTCTAAAAACTTTTCATAGGAAACATTATCATCTTTTTTCTCTCCTCTTTCTTTTATTCTCTCCCATCTTTTTTTTGTATCAAGCGTGATATAAACAACCATACCACCAATTCCTTTGATAAAATCTATTTCTTCTTTTACCCTTATGCCGTTGACGATAATTACTTCTCCATCACACTTTTTAATTTTTCTTGCTACCGATTTCATTAAAATATCTTCTCCAAACCTATCTCGCAAGACATTGGCAAGCCATTGCTGATCTTCTTTTTTAATGTCTTTAAAAAAAAGCCCTAAAATTTTTGTTAGGACTTCTGAAAAACGAAGAGATATAACTGAAGGAAATGATTTTTCAACGATTCTACAAAAAGTATCTTTTCCTGATCCGGTCTCTCCAACGAGACCAATAATTTTTTTATTCATTTAATCTTCTAAAAAATTGATTTTTGCTTCTGGTTTTTTTAAAACTTCAAAAATTATCCCTGCTTCATTAAAAAGTTCAACGAAAGAATTATCGGAATATTCCTGAAAACTAACCAACCTTTTGATTTTAGCATTAACAAGCATTTTCGCACAAAGTATACAGGGAGTATGTGTACAATAAACAGTAGATCCCTCTAAAGATACCCCATGCAAAGATCCTTGTATGATAACATTTTGCTCCGCATGAATTGCCCGGCAAACTTCATGCATTTTACCGGAAGGAATATTATTTTCGTCTCGAAGACATCCTAGTTCTAAGCAATCTTTTGTTTTAGCAGCAGCTCCGTTGTATCCGGTAGATAGTATCTGTTTGTCTTTAACAGCAACAGCGCCAACCTTTCTTCTCCTACAAGTTGATCTCTCGGCGACAACTGCCGCGATTTTTAAGAAATATTCGTCAATAGAGATTCTTTCCATTCTTACTCTTTGATATTAATACCCATGTTTTTAGCTGTTCCCTCAATAGTACGCATTGCAGCTTCAACGTCATCGGTATTAAGATCTGGCATCTTCTTTTGTGCAATCTCACGAATTTGTTCTTTGGTTATCTCCCCTATTTTTTTCTTCTTGGGATTCCCTGAACCTTTTTCAATGCCCAGTGTTTTTAAAATTAGTTCTGATGCTGGCGACTCTTTTAGTATAAAATCATAAGAACCTCCTTCATAAACAGTGATTTCAACGGGAACGGTTGATCCAACTCTGTCTTGTGTTTTGTTATTAAAATCAAGACAAAACTGCCCCATATTAATTCCGTGAGGAGCTAGAGCTGGTCCAATTGGTGGCGCAGGGGTTGCTTTTCCTGCTCCAATTTGTAATTTTATAATGGTTTTAACTTTTTTAGACATAGATTAACGTTATAACTTTTTAATTTGCAGAGAATCAAGCTCTACAGAAGTGTCTCTTCCAAACATATTAACTAAAACTTTTACTTTTCCTCTTTCTTTATCTACTTCAGAAACCTTTCCATCAAAATCTTTAAATGGCCCGTCGGTTATCTTAACAACGTCTCCTTCTTCGACATTAATTTTAAACTGAGGAACTTCTTGTTTTACTCTTTTCATCAGAACATCAACTTCTTCTTGTGTAAGAGGAACAGGAATAACCCCTGCACCAACAAAACCACTAACATTTGGAGTATTACGGACAACATACCATGATTCGTCGGTAACAATCATCTGAACTAAAACATATCCAGGGTAAAGCTTTTCTTCGACTTCTTTTCTTTTCCCATCACGAATTCTAATTTTCTTTTCCCTCGGAACAATAACATCAAAAATTTTATCCTCTATCTTAAAAGACTCCACTCTTTGTTTGAGATTTTTTGCCACTGCTTCTTCATATCCAGAATAAGTATGAATAACGTACCAATTTTTTTCTTGTGTAACTTCTTGTCTGGACATTTTTTAAAAATTATTGAATAAACCTTTCTAAAAGGCTAGCAACAACATAATCTACTCCTCCGAGATAAATAGCTACCACCAAAGAAGCAACAACAACCATGATAGAGTATCTGATGGTTTCTGCTTTTGTTGGCCAGGTCACTTTTCTTACTTCTTGTCTAACCTCTTTCAAAAACTGACTTATTTTATTCATATTAGCGTGTTTTTATCAAAATAACTCGCTAATTATATTGGAAAAATGCTCTCTTGTCAAACATCCAAATTACCCACTTCTTTGGCATGAGTTTTTATAAAATTCTTACGTAAGGCAACTTCTTGTCCCATTAAGGCATCAAAAACCCTGTCTGCTTCTTTAGCGTCCTCAATTGTAATTTGTAAGAGGATTCTGTTTTCAGGATTCATTGTGGTTTCCCAAAGCTGAATAGGATTCATCTCTCCCAACCCCTTATATCTCTGAATATCAACTGATTCACTTTTAATATCTTCTAATATTTCTGCCTTATCTTCTTCCATATAAGCATATTCTATTCTTTTCCCGGATTGAATTTTGTAAAGAGGCGGTCTGGCGATATAAATATATCCTTTTTCAATAAGTGGCCTAAAGTGTCTAAAAAATAAAGTTAAAAGAAGCGTTTTTATATGATTCCCATCAGAGTCGGCATCACACATAATGATTACTCGATGATAACGTAACTTTTCAATATCAAAATCTTCTGCAATAGCCGTTCCTAGTGCGATCACCAGAGCTTTTACTTCTTTTGATTCTAGTATTTTATTTAATCTGCATCGCTCAACATTAAGAATCTTCCCTTTAAGAGGCAATATTGCTTGAAACCTTCTATCGCGCGCTCCTTTACAACTGTTGTGAACAAACACTCCACTTGACAGGGCAAAGTTATGAGTTCCTTTAACTTCAATATCATAGACATCTATTTTTTCTTCAAGTCTTACAATTCTTTTTATTTTATGGTTATAGTTCGAGACAGCTTCTTTCATTTTTTCCTCCTTGTTTCCAAAAAAACGCTGACAGATTGTATCGTATCGCAAAATACTCTTGTCGTTTAGCTCTATCCTTTTTAGATTATACTTGTCAGATAAGAGATGTGTGAATATCCACTTCTTTTCTTTATTATCAAAAATCATCTCGTATCCCTTAATAGTTATTCCTTCTCCTATCTCGGAAAATTTTCTTCTTAACGGCATCAAAGAATCTTGGTTATTGAGATTCCTCGCTTCTTTATAGGAGCCATCTCGTAGCATAAACTTATGATCAGGTGTACATACTATTTCCTCATCATTGTCTATTGTAATTTTTATCACCTCTACATTTTTCTTGGTTTTTCTTGGGTGACTAATCAATTCTACACCAATCGTACCATCGTTTTTAACGGTATAGCAGTAGTTGCTTTTCCCCTGTTTGTCTTCTTCAATTAAATCTTTAAAAGATAAACTTCTTCCATCCACTAAAGCGATTTCTGTATCTCCGGAAAAACAACCCCCTGCACTCTCTCCCTCAACAATATACAGTTCTGACTCTTCTGGTTTTCTGGTAGAACAATCTGAAAGTTTTCCAGGAAGAGAAAGTCCATCTAATAGCCCCTTGCGCAACACTATTTCCCTTACCGCTCTTGCTGCTTTTCTTGCCTTAGCAGAAAGAATACATTTATTAATAATCGCTCTCGCATCTTGTGGATTCCTCTCAAAGAAATCTACAATATGTTCAGAGATTAATGCTTCAGTGGCTGGCCTGGCTTCTGTATTACCTAATTTCGCTTTAGTTTGTCCCTCAAATTGTGGTTCACGAATCTTCACAGAAACAACTCCGGTTATTCCCTCTCTAATATCTTCGCCTTTTAAATTATCTTCATTTTCTTTTAGAAGTCCTTCTCTCTTTGCATAGTTATTAATTGTCTTTGTAAGAGCAACCCTAAATCCGGTAAGGTGCGTTCCTCCTTCTTTGGTATTAATGTTGTTTGCGAAACTCTCTTCATAAATCTCATACTCCTGAGAATAACGAAATGATGCTTCAATTAATACTCCTTCTCGTTCGCCGGTACAATAGAAGACATTAGGGTGTATCGACTCAATACCTCTTGTTAAATACTTCACATAAGAAGATATTCCTCCTTCGAAATAAAAAGAATATTTTTTCTCTAGAGACCCCCTCTTGTCAGCAAAATTAATCTTGATTCCCTTTGTAAGATATGCTTGTTGTCTTAAATGACTTAATATTTTTTTTGCATTAAAGGTTATGTCTTTAAATATTTCCCTGTCTGCCTGGAAAATAACGGTAGTGCCGGTTTTATTTGTTTTTTCTCCTTTTTTTAAGTTTCCAACAGGCACTCCTCTTTTGTATTCTTGATGGTGCTTGTAACCATCCCTTGAAATTTCTACCCTCATCCACTCAGAAAGAGCACAAACAACTGAAATTCCTACTCCATGCAAACCTCCGGAAACTTGATAAGCTTTACTTCCAAATTTTGCTCCTGCGTGAAGCGTGGTCATCACAGTTTCTACCGCCGGCCTTCCTGTTTCTTTGTGTTTATCAACAGGAATCCCCCTCCCATCATCACTAACCTCAACCTTGTTATCAGCATGTAAGATAACTGATCCTTCTTTACCATTTTCTCCCATAAATTCATCAATAAAGTTATCAACGCACTCCCAAATAAGGTGATGCAACCCATCTACATCGGTAGATCCAATATACATTCCTGGTCTTTTTCTAACAGGATCTAACCCTTTTAATACACTAATGTCGTCTGCACTGTATTCTGATTTTTTAGCCATAAAGTTTTTATTATTACTTTCTTACTTTATACTCTGAAACTTCTTCCAAAGTATTTATTATTTTTTCAAAAACGAGATTGATTTCTTCTGAAGAAAGAGTTTTGTTCTTCGCTTGAAAAACCAAACGAAAAGCAAAGCTTTTCATTCCCTCGGGGACCTCTTTCCCTTCGTAAAAATCAAAAAGCGAAACTTCTTTAAGTAACGTTCCCCCTTCTTTCTTAATTTTTTCAAAAACATCTTTATAGAAAGTTCTTTTTGGGACCAAAACCGCTAGATCTCTCACCAAGGCTGGAAATTTCAAAATCGGTTCATATTCTTTAATTTCTTTATACATATCTATTACTCTCTCAAAGTTTATTTCAGCAATTACAATATTTTCTTTTAATTTCATCTCTTTCTTAACTTCTTCTGAAATCTCTCCTATAAATCCAATATCTTCTTTCCCAGCAAATATTTTTGCACTCCTTTTTTTATTAAAAAGTTCTTTTTCTCCTTTTTGCTGATAACTGATATTAGGAATAGACATCTGTTGAAAGAATAAATTTAACTTTCCCTTTAACTGATAAAAGTCATTTGCTGAGGAAATAATAGAAAGCATTTTTTCTTCTTTTGTCCCCGCCTCTGATTTATGGAAAATACTTCCTATTTCAAAAAGATTTATTTTCTCATAATTTTTTTTATTCTCTAATAAATTTTTTAACAGTCCTGGGATAAGCGAAGGTCTTAGATATTTAAATTCTAGGCTAACTGGTTTTTCCATCTCAATCAACTTTTTTTTCTCAAATTTTAGAGAAACTTCTTCATTAATAAATGAATAATTATAAGATTCGTAAAAGCCAAAACTTTGCCAAATATCTTTTGCGGTATTAGCTACAAGAAAACCCTTGCTCTGTTCTGCAGGAACAATATTTTTTATTGGATCTTGTGATTCAATTTTATCATATCCATAAATTCTACCAATTTCTTCAATAATATCTTCTTTGATAAGAACATCTGTCCTGAAGTAAGGAACTGTAGTCGAAAAGGAGCCTTTATTCCTCTGCACTTTAAACCCTAAAGATCTTAGAATCTTCTCTGTCTCTTTTAATGCAACATCTTCTCCTAAAACCTTTCTTACGTCATTGATATTGAAATTTATATTTCTTTCTTCTTCTTTTTCCGGATAGTAGTCAATAATTCCCTTCATTACACTTCCTTTCGCAATTTCACTAATCATGAAACTTGCTTTATTTATCGCAATCTCGGCAAGCTCTGCAGAAATACCATGTTCAAACCTCAAAGAAGCTTCGGTTCTTATTTTAAGCTCATAAGAGCCTCTTCTAATTGTCACAGGATCGAAGTTTGCTGCCTCTAGATAAATATTTTTTGTGTTTTTATCAACTTCAGCTACTATTCCTCCTTTAATCCCTGCAATTCCAACAGAAGAAACTTCATCGGAAATAACCAAGATATTTTCTTGAAGCTCATACCTTTTTTCATCAAGAGTAACAATTTTTTCTCTTTTTTTCGCATAACGAACAAATATTTTTTCTCCTTCTAGCTTATCAGAATCAAAGACATGAAGTGGTTGTCCGGTTTCAAGCATTACATAGTTCGCAATATCAACAATATTGTTAATTGGATTTATCCCACAAACTTTTAATATTTTCTGAATATATTGAGGAGATTCCCCAATCTTTACATCGTTTATCCCTTTTAACATATAGCGGGAGCAAGCAGCTTTAACATTCAGCATCAATTTATCATTAATATCTTCTCCATTTTCTTTAAATTTGATTTCAGTATTTTTAAGTTTTATTCCAGTAATTGCCGCTATTTCGCGAGCAACTCCAACATGGGAAAGACAGTCTCCTGCTCTACTTGAAAGAATATCAATATCTAATACAGTATCGCCGCCATTTTTTTCAACATCCTCTACCTTAAAAAAATGCATCATTAAAAGTTCCTCTAATTTTTCTGCTGGAGGAATTTTCTCGTTGAAAAATGATTGTAAGAAGTTATAAGAAAATCGCATATTAAAACTGTTTTAAAAACCTAATATCTCCTCCGTAAAAAAGACGTATGTCGTCGATCTTGTGTTCAATCATAGCAATACGGTCTAATCCGCAACCAAAGGCAAATCCATTAAATTTTTCATGATCAACCTTGGCGCTTTCCAAAACATTGGGATGAACCATCCCCGCTCCCATAATTTCAATCCATCCTGTTTTTTGGCAAACTGAACACCCTTTTTTATTACAAATGGAACAGCTTACATCTACTTCAAAAGATGGCTCTGTAAATGGAAAGTATGAAGGCCTTAACCTGATGTCAACATTTGCTTCAAATAGCTCCCGGAAAAAAAATCCAATAACCGCTTTAAAATTAGCAACTGAAACATTTTCCCCAACCATCAATCCTTCAAGTTGATAAAAATTTATTTCATGTGAGCTGTCAGTGGCTTCATTTCGAAAAACCCTTCCAGGAACAATAATCCTAAAAGGTGGCTTTCTCTTTTCCATATAACGCACTTGCACTGGAGATGTGTGCGTTCTCATAAGTAATTTCTCTTTCGATGAAAGATTATTTCTTTCTTTTTGTCTTACAAAAAGAGTATCCTGCATCTCTCTTACGGGATGATCTGCTTTAAAATTAAGAGCATCAAAGTTATACCATTCATTTTCAAGTTCCGGTCCATCAGCGACAACAAAACCCATCTTTGAAAATATGGTCTCGCATCTTTTTTGTAGTTTTGTTAAAGGATGAATATTTCCTCTTTCCGTAGCAACCACCGGAAAAGTAACATCAAGAAATTCTTCAGTGCTTTTTTGCTTTTCTTTTAGCTGTTCCATCTTTCCCAAAATAAGTTTTCTCAAATCGTTCGTCTCTTTCCCTATTAACACCCTTTTTCCACCTTTAAGGTTTTTAATCAAACAAAAAACAGAGGAGAGATCTTCCTCTATAAATTTTTTGCAGATTTTCTTTTTCTTTTCAGAATCTTTCTCTTTTTCAAGCTCTTTAAGAAATCTTTCTTTGATACTAGAAACCTCTTCGATTGTCATGCTTTTATTCTATCTTAAAAATTATAGAAAATCAAATGTTTTTAAAAGAAAAACGTCTCTAAAAAAAGACGTTTCTGGTGCGCAGGCGATGGGATTTGAACCCACGATCTCCTCCGTGACAGGGAGGCGCTTTAAGCCGGACTAAGCTACGCCTGCAAGTCTGCTTGTGCCAGGGGTGGGGGTCGAACCCACGACCTTGGGCTTATGAGTCCCACGCTCTAACCAACTGAGCTACCCTGACTCTCTTTTTCCCCTAGAAAAAAAGAAAAGCCCATCAACAGTTATATGTTGCGGGGCCAGGATTCGAACCTAGAACTTAGGGTTATGGGCCCTAAATGATACCATTTCACTACCCCGCTGTGGTCGTTAGTCTCTGTATAATATAACAAGATAAAAAAAAGTCAACCAAATTAAATAACTTGCAAGTCTTTTAAAATGATCTCATAACGAGAAACAATGTCCTTTGCTTCTTCAATGGAAAGCTCTTTATTCGGGTCATGCATAATTTCTTTCTTTATTTGATAAGCATCTTTTATCTTTTCAATATTAGGAATTATTTCTTCATTTAACCTTATAAGTTTATCGTAGGTGTTATCTCCTTCATATCCAATTTTTTCGAATACTTCGTTAAAAATATCATCAGCATCAATAACCGCCAGTCTCCTTTCTGAATCATCTTGACTTTGTAGATGATTGATAATCTCTCCCCATCTTTTTGCTATGTCAACCTTAAATCTTGGCTTTACTTTGTGTAATTCGGTATAGTTTTCTGCATAACGCCATTCAAAATAATCATTTACGGAAAGAAGAAAAATAATTAACCCCAGTAAAAGGAAAGAAGCTGATATAAAGATAATCCTTGTTGTTTGCCAAAAAACAGCAAAACCAGGAGAAATAAGAGTAGGATCTAAAATATATTTAATTACTTCTTGTACTGCTTCGCCTAAAAAGTCCATATTTTTTCAAGTTTCTTAGAAACCTTAAATAATAAATCTTCATGGAATCTATTTGTTAATATTTGTGCCCCTACAAAAAACTTATCACTTTTCCCACAAGGAAAAGATATCGCGGGAAGACCCGCTAAATTAGCCGTTACCGTAAATATGTCAGAGAGATGCATAGAAAGAGGGTCTTTTATTTTCTCCCCAATCTTAAAGGGCAGTGTGGGCGTCGTTGGTGTAAGGATCGCATCAACCTTTAAAAAAGCATTTTTGAAATCTTCGGCAATAAGCCTCCTTATTTTCTGTGCTTTTATGTAATAAGCATCATAATATCCTGCGGAAAGAACATATGTTCCAAGAATAATTCTTCTTTTTACTTCTTTACCAAAGCCCTCTCCTCGATTTTCCAAGTATGCGTCATGGATCGTTTTTGCAACCCCCCTCCCGGCATCAAGACCATAACGAATTCCATCAAACCTGGCAAGATTAGCTGAAACTTCTGAGGCCATAATAATCTCATAAACAGCAAGAGCATGTTCGGTATGAGGTAAGCTTATTTCCATAACCTCGAATCCTTCGTTTGTTGCCTTAAAAATAGCTTTTTCTATTGTTTCTTTTACTTCTTTGCTCATCCCATCAATAAAATATTCTTTGGGAACTCCAATTTTAATCTTTTCTCCTACCTCTTTTTTTATAATAT
>Ga0208648_1002936_pt1 | contig 11203 bp, 8 predicted proteins | sample AntAceMetag02UKL_FD_184772 | JGI IMG/M metagenome (GOLD analysis project Ga0208648, IMG submission 184772) | Saline lake microbial communities from Ace Lake, Antarctica - Antarctic Ace Lake Metagenome 02UKL (SPAdes) (version 2) | ecosystem: Environmental > Aquatic > Non-marine Saline and Alkaline...
GGATTATTTACGAATGAAGCAACTCCGAGGTTCAACACATCCTCAAATATTTTTTCAAATAAAGCAAATATTCCATATGTTAGAAAGCATTGGTTCTGCAAAAATAGAAGGTAATCACACAACTATTGCAGAATATATTGAAACGACTTTAGATGAAAATGCAATAATAAATGAATCAATAATTGAAATTAGAAATATGGAAAAGGCATTAATATTTATTGATGATAATATTCTGGATACTAATATTAATCGAATTTTTCTCAGTGAATTGCATAAAATTGTTGTAAATAATCTTACTACTGAAGGTAGCATTACTCCTGGTGAATATAGAAAGAAAAATGTTGTTATTGCAGGTGCTGATTTTAGTCCTCCTGATTATTCTAATGTTCTTGATTATATGGATGAACTTCTTAAATTTATTAACAACAACGATTCTTCAAAATATGATTTACTTAAAACAGCAATTGCTCATCATAGATTTGTTTGGATACATCCATTTGATAATGGTAATGGTAGAACTGTTCGATTATTCACTTATGCTATGCTTGTAAAACTTGGATTCAACATTAATGTAGGTAGAATTATTAATCCCACAGCTGTTTTTTGTTCAAATAGGTCAATATATTATCATTATTTATCAAAAGCAGATTCTGGGAAAAAAGAGGATGTTTTAGATTGGTGCTATTATGTTTTATCCGGTTTAAAAAAAGAAATTGAAAAAATAGATAAATTATTGGATTATAACTATATTGCAAAAACAATATTACTTCCTGCAATACGATATTCAAAAGACAGAGAATTGTTAACCGATATTGAAAAAAAAATATTAGATGTCGCAATAAAAAAACAAGTATTTCAAAATTCTGACCTTCAAGATATTTTCAAAGGCAAAAAAAAATCAGAAATATCTCGATGGATACGAAAGATGAAAGAGAGAAATCTTATTGAAACTGAACGAAAATCTTCACGAAAATATATTATCAAGTTTTCGCAAAATCAAATATTAAGAGGGATTATAAAATCACTTGGTGACAATGATTTTTTACCTATAAGAGATGATAATTAAGAGATTCCAATAAAAAACGTGCCCACAATAAGCAAACAGAAATGCAGAAAGAGTTATAGCGCACACGCAGAACATTACCTGCAAAAAAATAGAGTGACGTAAAATGAGTCTTAAAGATATTCAGTAAAAAAAGAAGGTTAAACATAAATGGCAAAACAAAATAACAACAAGTCGCTTGAAACCTGGATTTGGGATGCAGCTTGTTCGATTCGCGGAGCAAAAGACGCAGCAAAATTTAAAGATTACATTTTACCTTTGATTTTCGTAAAAAGACTCTGTGATGTTTTTGACGATGAAATAAACAGAATTGCTGAAGAAGTAGGAACAAGAGAGATAGCATTTAAAATTGTTGAAAACGACAAAAAAATAGTTCGATTTTATTTACCGATTAAACCAGACAATCCAAATGAAGATTCTGTCTGGTCTGTTATCCGAAAATTATCCTCAAAAATCGGTGAACAACTTACAACATTAATGCGTGATATTGCCAGAGAACAAATGCGACTGCAAGGAATTATCGACCGAGTAGATTTTAACGCCACAACGCACGGACAACGAGATATTGACGATGACAAATTGAGTAATCTGATAGAAGAAATAAGTAAAAAGAAACTTGGATTGAAAGATGTTGAGCCGGACATTATCGGTAGAAGTTATGAATATCTGATTCGAAAATTTGCAGAAGGAAGCGGAAAAAGTGCAGGTGAATTTTACACTCCCAAAGAAGTCGGAATAATTATGGCAAAAATTATGAATGCCGAACCAGGAATGGAAATTTATGATCCGACCTGTGGAAGTGGCGGACTTCTGATAAAATGTGAAATCGAATTAGAGAAGAAAATGAATTTGCGTTCCAAAGAAAAATATGCTCCGCTTAAAATGTTCGGGCAAGAATACACAGCGGGAATTTGGGCAATGGCAAATATGAATATGATAATTCACGATATGGAAGGCAAAATCGAAATCGGTGATACAATGAAAAATCCCAAGTTGCGCAAGTCAAACGGAAAACTACAAACTTTTGACAGAGTTGTGGCAAATCCAATGTGGAACCAGACAGGATTTGAAGAAGCAGTTTATACTAATGATGAACTGGAACGATTTCCCAAAGGTGCAGGATTTCCTGGAAGCAAAGCAGATTGGGGTTGGATGCAGCACATTCTGGCAAGTTTGAACGATAACGGAAAAGCAGCTGTAGTTTTGGATACGGGAGCTGCTTCTCGCGGTTCGGGAAATGCCAATACAAACAAAGAAAAAGAAGTGCGAAAATGGTTTGTGGATAATGACCTAATTGATGGTGTTATTTATCTTCCCGAAAACTTATTTTACAATACCTCTGCTCCTGGAATAATAATTTTCTTAAACAAAAACAAAGAACAAAAAGCAGAAATTTTCCTTTTGAATGCTTCCAAGAATTTTGTGAAAGGTGATCCCAAAAACTATATTGATGAAGGCGGAATTGAAAAAATTGCTGATACTTTCCTGAACCGAAAAGAAGAAGAAAAATTCTCCAAAATTGTGAAGAAAGAAGATATAATAAAAAACGATTACAATATTTCTCCTTCCCGTTATATACAAACAACTGACGCAGAAGTTTACAGACCAATTGCTGAAATTATAGATGAATTGAAAGAATTGGAAACAGAAGCAAAAGAAATTGATGAAGAATTGAAAAGTATTCTGAACAAAATCGGTTATTAATATGACCGGATTTAAAGAAACAGAAATTGGATTAATTCCTGTAGATTGGGAATTAAAAAGAATAGATTCACTATTCACAATTCAACAAGGTAAACAGGTTTCTAAAAGGAATCGGATTGGTAATAATCAAAAAAGGTTTTTGAGAACAGCAAATGTTTTTTGGGGAAAATTGGATTTAACAATTTTAGACCAAATGCATTTCTCTGAATCTGATGAGAAAAGACTAAAATTACATCAAAATGATTTATTAGTTTGTGAGGGTGGAGATATCGGGAGAACTGCTATTTGGAAACAAGAGATTGAGAATTGCTATTATCAAAATGATTTACACAGATTGAGGAAAATAAATTCTGATACTTACCCTTCATATTATCTTTTTTGGTTGAAATATGCTTTTAAAATCGGGAAAGTGTATTTTGGTCGCGCAAATATAACTACAATTCCAAATTTATCGAAATCTCGTTTAAGTGAATTGTTAGCTCCTCAACCACCTTTCCCCGAACAACGTAACATCGCTTATGTGCTTTCCACCATCCAAAAGGCAATTGAAAAGCAACAACAAATTATAGAAACCACAACTGAATTGAAAAAAGCATTAATGCAGAAACTCTTCACCGAAGGACTTTATGGAGAAAAACAAAAACAAACTGAAATCGGACTTGTGCCTGAGAGTTGGGAAGTAATTGAACTTCAAAATGCAGTTTCATATATTGATTATGGCCTTTCAAAAGCGATCCCCAAAATCCCACCAAAAGATGGTATAAAAATAGTCAGCACTGCCGATATGACAAAAGACGGAAAAATAACTTATTTAAAGATTCGGAAAACCGAAGCTCCCGAAAAAACAATAAATCGCTTAAAATTAAATGATGGAGATGTATTATTTAATTGGAGAAATAGTGCATACCTGATTGGTAAAACTTCTGTATTCACCGAGCAAGATGATTTACATATTTTTGCTTCTTTCATTCTTAGAATAAAATGCGATGAGATCCAAATACATAATTGGTTTTTATCTTATTTGATGAATTACTTTCGAGAAATTGGAGTTTTTATAAAATTATCAAGACGAGCTGTTAATCAAGCTAACTATAATAAAAATGAAATCTCTGTTTTAAAAATACCACTACCTAAATACGATGAACAAGTTGAAATTACAACTGTATTTAAAATATTAGATAAGAAAATTGATAATTATATTGATATAAAAACAAAACTTGAAGAATTATTCAAATCAATGTTGCATCAATTAATGACAGGGCAAACGAGAGTGAATGAAATTGAGTTCGAGAGAAGATGAAAACATCGGATTGTCCGCAGGTCATCCGATTGTTTGGAAAGAGTCAACATTCCGAAGAGCTTCGCACATTTGGAAGTTGAGAAGATGGTAAAAAATATGATATTTGAAAAAGGTTTATATTATCATCTCTACAACAGAGGTTGTAACAAAGAACTTATTTTTCAGGAAGAACAAGATTATCAAAAGCTTTTACAGATTATTACCGAATCCAAAATCGAAGAATATTTAGATTTATGTGCGTTCTCCTTAATGCCAAATCATTATCATTTTTTAGTAAAACAGCTATCTTCTAAACCCATATCTGGCTGGATAAAATATATATTTAATCGTTATGTGAAACAATATAACACTAAATATGATCGTAGCGGAACTCTTTTTGAAAGCAAAGTAAAAGTAAAGCTTATCAATAAACCTGAATATCTGGGGAATATCACACATTATATTCATAATAATCCTAACTCAGATTTTTTAAAGCAGTATTCATCTTTGAATTATCTTGAAGAAGATACAATTGTAAATCTGGGTTTTTATAATGAGTATTTCAATAACCTAACCCAATATTTCGAGCAATTTGAAGATTACAAAAAAGCAAAAGAGTATGAAAAAATTGAAAATTACTTGTTTAATCACAAGAAATGAAAACATCGGAATGTTCAGCTTGCTGATCTTCCGATTGTTGTGCAGCGAAAAGTCCAACATTCCGAAGGGTTTCGCACATTCAGAAGTTGGAAAAATATCGGATTGTTCGCAGGTCATCCGATTGTTTGGAAAGAGTCAACATTCCGAAGATCCCGATAAATCGGGGACATTCGGAAGTTAAATTGTAGGAATAAAAATGCCAATACCAACAGAACATAGATCAGTTCAAAGCAGAATTATAAAGTATGCTGAAGAAATCGGCTGGACTTTTGTTGAACGAACAGAAGCAGAAACAAAACGAGGATTTTCTGATGAATTTCATAATATTCAAGACAAAGCCAAAAATGCTAATCTGTATTTTGCAGATATACTTTACCAAAAAGTAAAAGAATTCAATCCGCTCTTTTTAGAAACCAAAATAGAACTCATCCGCAAATTTGATCTTTTGCAAACTAATATTTCAGGAAATCGTGAATTCTTGAAATTCCTGCGAGAAGAGCAGAAATACTATTACAAAACTGAAAACCGAGAACTCGACTTGAAGCTGATCGATTATGAAAAACCTGAAAACAACATTTATGAAGTTACGGAAGAATTTTATTATTTCAATGGCAAATACGGTGTTCGTGAAGATATTGTTTTCCTGATTAATGGAATTCCCGTTCTCGTTATCGAATGTAAAAATTCCACCAAAGATGAAGCAATTGCTTTGGGAATCGACCAAATCCGCAGGTATCACAGCGAAACTCCAGAATTGTTTGTTCCGCAAATGATCTTCACTTCCACCGAAAGCATCGGCTTTTCGTATGGTGTAACCTGGAACACGATCCGCCGTCATATCTTTAATTGGAAAGATGAACAGATCGGACAATTGGAAGTAAAAGTAAAATCGTTTTGCTCCAAACAGAATATTTTAGATTTTATCAAAGAGTTTATAATCTTTGCAGAAAAAGATGAAGAATTACGAAAATATATTTTGCGTCAGCATCAGAAAATTGCTGTAGAAAAGATTGTAAAACGAGCACAGAATCCGCAGAAAACCAGAGGATTGATTTGGCATACGCAAGGTTCAGGCAAGACTTTCACAATGATTAAAACAGCTCAAATCCTGTTCAAAGCTGCTGATTTTGAAAAACCGACAATTCTCTTGATGATAGACAGAAACGAACTCGAAGATCAAATGATAAAAAATCTCGATGCTCTCGGTGTGGGAAATATCGAACACGCCAAAAGTATTCACGATTTGAACGAATTATTAAGAAATGATTATCGTGGAATTATCGTAACAATGATCCATAAATTCCGTGATATGCCAGCAAATATTAATGAGCGGAGTAACGTTTTTGTTTTGATCGATGAAGCTCATAGAACTACTCAAGGAGATCTAGGAAATTATTTGATGGCTGGAATTCCCAACGCAACTTATATTGGTTTCACGGGAACTCCGATTGATAAAACTGTCTTCGGAAAAGGAACTTTCAAAACTTTCGGTATTGATGACAAGAAAGGTTATCTGCACAAATACTCTATCAAAGAAAGTATTAAAGACGGAACCACACTTCCGCTATATTATTCAATTGCTCCGAATGAACTACTTGTTCCAAAGAAAACTTTGGAGAAAGAATTTTTGGAACTTTCCGAAGCTTACGGTGTGAATGATCTTGAAGAATTGAATAAAATTCTGGAAAGGGCAGTGAATACAAAGAACTTCTTAAAAGGGAAAAACCGAATTGATAAAGTTGCGGAATATGTTTCCAAACATTATACAGAAAATGTTGAACCGCTCGGTTACAAAGCATTTCTCGTTGCAGTGGATAGAGAAGCTTGTGCGTTTTATAAAGAAGCACTCGATAAATTCCTTCCTCCCGAATATTCGGAAGTTGTTTATACAGGCAATAACAATGACAGCAAACTTCTGAAGGAATTCCATATTGATAAAAAAGAAGAACGCCAAATCCGTAAGGAATTTACAAAATACAATGAGCAACCCAAAATTTTGATTGTAACGCAAAAACTTTTAACAGGATTTGATGCTCCGATTCTTTATGCGATGTATCTTGATAAACCAATGCGAGATCACACACTTTTGCAGGCAATTGCAAGAGTGAATAGACCTTATGAAAATCCTGAGCAAAATATGGTCAAACCGCACGGTTTTGTTTTGGATTTTGTAGGGATTTTTGAAAATCTGCAAAAAGCTCTTGCTTTTGATAGTGATGAGATCAACGCAATTATCAAAGACTTAAAACTTCTGAAAGTTCTTTTCAAAGAAAAAATGGAAAAGAACAAATATTTGAAACTTGTTTCAGGAAATTTTGATGATAAAGATACTGATTATTTGATTGAACATTTTCGTGATAAAGATAAGAGAAAAGAATTTTTCAAATTTTATAAAGAACTCGAAATGCTTTATGAGATAATATCTCCAGATGCTTTCTTGCGACCTTACATTGATGATTATTCCACAATCACAGCAATTTATGCAATTGTGAGAAAGGCTTATGCAAAGAAAATCTATGTTGATAAAGAATTCCAAAAGAAGACAAATGAATTAATTCATAAACGTATAGATTCTACCGAGATTGAATTTAGCAACGAATTTGTAGAAATTAATGAAAAGTCATTAGATAAAATAAAAGAGAAATTTAAACCAAACGGAACTAAGGTAATTAATCTTGTTAAAAGTATCGAGAAAATTGCTGAAGATAATCAAGATGATCCTTTCCTGATCTCATTAAAAGACAGAGCAGAATTAATCGAAGAAAGCTGGGAAAACAGGCAAGTTACAACGAGAGATGCAATTGAAAAACTGATCAAAGAACTTGAAAATGATGTTATCAGAAAGAAAGAGCAAGCAGAACAAGGTTTTGACGGATTAACTTTTTTCATTTTTAAAACGCTAAAAGAAAACGGAATTCCTGATGCCGAAAATGTTACCGATAAAATTAAAACTGCCTTTATTAATAATCCGAATTGGTTCAAAGCAGAAAAGGAATACAGAGAATTGCGAAAACAGATTACTTTTGCCATTTATGCGAAAGAAGATGATCTCGATAAAGTTACTTCGATTGTGAACAGATTATTTGAAATACTTGAAAGTGCAAAAGAGATGAAATAAATGGAATTCTGGAAAAACAAAATCGAATTTAAATATAGAGTAAAATGTTTTGCCGAGAAAATTGGTGTTGAATTTCATACTCTTGCAATTCGACCAATGAATAATAAATGGGCTTCCTGTTCCACAAAAGGAAACCTTAATTTTAATAAAGAACTTTTAGATTTAGACAAAGAAATCGGTGATTATGTAATTGTTCACGAACTCTTACATTTCAATATTCCGAATCACGGCAAACTCTGGAAAAGTTTGATGACAGCATATCTCGGTGATTGGGAAAAGATTGAGGATAGACTGAATAAAGTTGAAAGCTTTTGAAGATTTTGCAGGTAACAAGCGTGCCAACAATCAGCAAGAAGAGAAGCAAGAAGAGTCGTGGCAGCTGCCAAACATTATACGCAATTCAAAAAATGTTTTTTAGAAGGAACTTTTAATAGGCTTTTAAAAGGAAATAAATTTAAATTTAAATGAAAATATTTATATAATGATTACAATCTTTAATTTATAATCGGTGTAAAATATGCCAACTCATGAACAAAAAATAAATAGAATTATAAAACAATTAAAAGATCGCAAAAGCACGAAACCCGTGTCATTAAAGAAAAAAACTGTTTCTCACGAAGTTCCAAAATTGAGTGATAAAAGGTATTCAGACGAGAAGATCGACCTAAGCGACTTGAACGAGATTCTCCATATCAACACGGAGAAGCGAATCTGTATTGCAGAGCCCGGCGTTACTTTTATTGATTTGGTAACTGCGACGATGAAATACGACCTTGTTCCTATTATTGTGCCGGAGTTGAAGACCATCACAATCGGAGGAGCGGTTGCAGGTTGCTCAATAGAGTCAATGTCTTACAAACACGGCGGATTTCATGACACTTGCCTTGAATACGAAATAATCACTGCAAAAGGTAATGTGCTGATCTGTACTCCTAACAATGAGAATAACCTATTGTTCCAGATGGTTCACGGCACATTCGGAACCCTTGGCATCATCTCAAAACTAAAGTTCAAGCTGATACCAGCCAAGCCATCCGTGAAAGTGACATATGAGAAATACAATAATATTAAAGATTATAAATCAGCCATATGGGGACACTATGAAAATAAGGATGTTGATTTTATGGATGGTATCATCCACTCGCCAACAGAATACGTGCTCAGTGTGGCGAATTTTGTTGATGAAGCACCATACACACATAATTATGGTTGGATGAGAATCTATTATCTAAGCACGAAAAAAAGAAAAGAGGATTACCTTAAGACACCTGACTACTTTTTCAGGTATGACAAGGGTGTAACTAATGTAAATCCTAAGTCCTTCCTGGGCAGGTTCTTCTTCGGGAAGTTCATAAACTCTACAAGAACACTGAAATTAGTTGAAAAGTTTCGCCGGTTGATCCCGCCTGACAAAATCCCTATCACAGTTGATGTCTTCATACCATTTTCGAAAGTCAACAATTTTATGGAATGGTATAAAAAAGAAGTGAATCATTTCCCGTTATGGTGTGTGCCATACAAGTTTGTCCGGGGATATGAATGGTTATCCGCTGATTTCTTGCTCAAGACAAAAGATGAGCTTATCCTGGATCTGGCCATTTATGGAATGAAAAAGAAGGGTGATAAGAACTATTACAAGATCATAGAAGATGAACTGATGAATATCGGAGGGATTAAGACTCTCATCTCGAGCAATTATTATTCTGAATCAGACTTCTGGAAAATCTGGAATAAAGAGAATTACGACAAGGTCAAGCGCAAAACCGACCCAAACAATATTTTCCGCGATCTTTATACAAAGACTTGCAGAACAATGATGGGGTTGGAAAGGTAAGGATATATGGGTCACTTCGTTGCACCCGTTCACCCAAATTTTATTACACTGCGTTCCGCAAAAACTTCATATATCCTTAACCGTTATCAGTCCGTTTCGTCTGAATCGTGCCGATTCCGCCGCATACGCAGAAAATTATGTGAAATATTTACTTGATATAAGCTGAAAAATAGAAATGTATTTGGAGTAAAAATATATGAATAAAATCATTGTTGAGTCATATAATCCTAAGTGGAAAAAAGAATTTGAAAAAGCATGTAAATTTTATCAAAAACTATTAAAAAATATCAATGTGAAAATTGAACATGTAGGGAGTACATCGGTTGAAGGAATGTGGGCAAAACCTATTTTAGATATTGATATTATTGTAATTAATAATAGTGATAGTAAACAGGTGATAGAACGATTAATTAGCATAGGCTATAATCATGTTGGCAATTTAGGAGTTGAAGGAAGAGAAGCACTGAAATACACAAAAGGCAACAAGTATATTAATTGGATGGATCATAATCTATATGTATGTATTGATGGATGTGAAAATTTGAGAAATCATCTATTATTAAGAAAACATTTAAGAAATAATGAAAAAGCAATTAAGTCATATAGTAAAATTAAGCGTGAGCTTGCAGAAAAATATTCAAATGATATTGATTCTTACATTGATGAGAAGACTAATATTATTACTGAGTTTTTAAAAAATGAAGGAATGGATATTGATGAATTGAATAGAATTGAAACCATCAATAAAAAAAGTAAGTAAACCGCAAATTCTTCACATAACAAACGTGTCGTCGGTTTTGTCTCGTGGTTCTTTTTGCCTTAATCGTACCGATTCTTCTCGTTCCCAAGTTGCACAGGGGGATGTAATTGTAATGTTGGTTACAAAGTTCAACTTTGTAACCAGAGGAATTTGTTGGGAGTGGTTCGCACTTATCACAAGCTCTAAGACTTGTGACAAGTTCTTAAATGAGGAATCCTAAACTATGAGGATTACTGACATTGTCAACTCCCCGTCATCCCGCTATACCTGTATTCCTTAGAAGTTCATCCACTACATATAAAATTAAATCAGTGATAATCAGTATAATCTGTGTGCTATTAAAAAAAAAGCCCATCTGAAAATATGAACTTTATATTATTTCAGAATTAATTAACTTTCAGCACATCCTGGATGATCTTTACAAAACTCTCTTTGGGAAGTGCGCCGGTCGCCATTTGCGGTTGCTCTCCAACGGGAATGAACAGGATTGAGGGAATACTCTGAATCCCAAACATGCCTGCGAGTTCTTGTTCCGCATCAGTATCAACTTTATAAATGAGCACTCTCCCGTCATATTCCTGTGCCAGTTCCTTCATTATAGGAGCAACTTGTTTACAAGGTCCGCACCAATCTGCATAAAAATCTATGATTGCAGGAACCTCACCCTCATAATTCCACTTCTTATTATTTTCATAGTCGAAAATCTTTTCTTTGAAAGTTTCCAAAGTCAAGTGTTCCGGTTCGATCTTTACTTCTTCTGCTATGAGTGGTATTATCAGCATTAA
>Ga0208648_1002937_pt1 | contig 11202 bp, 9 predicted proteins | sample AntAceMetag02UKL_FD_184772 | JGI IMG/M metagenome (GOLD analysis project Ga0208648, IMG submission 184772) | Saline lake microbial communities from Ace Lake, Antarctica - Antarctic Ace Lake Metagenome 02UKL (SPAdes) (version 2) | ecosystem: Environmental > Aquatic > Non-marine Saline and Alkaline...
ATGAAAAAACTCTTCCCGAAGTATCTCGCTCAGGGCGCCCTGGTATGTTTCAGGTACACCTGTCAACATTTCCAGATCGAGAACAGCGACTGTAACAGGCTCCTGTGCCGGGACGTTGCATACAATAATCAGTACCACTAATAAAATGATCTGCCGGCGAACAAACATTGCGATATTTTCCTCTTCTTATACTCTTTCATACTCACACTGCAATCTGTTGCATCAAACACGAATCAACATCCTGAGAAAGGGCAGTCCATGAGATACTGGTGCTATAAATTCTGTTTACGTTAATTAAACTGGTGTTAATATACGACTGAATACAGGCTTATACCTCACGCAAAGCCGCAAAGGGGCAAAGAAAAAATAATTTCTATCCTGTTCACCCATAATATCCTGTGAATAGCTTTCAATTACCACATTCATCAGAGCGAGTTGAATATCGGGATTTGTTACATTATTCATGCTCTTAAAGAAACTTTCTGACTCATAATCTTCTGTGTCTCTCTTGAGTCATCTCAACCCTTTCCTTACTTTCACCCCTATGGAATATGAACCTTTAAAAGAATTGCTGGCAATACCCATGCGTCCAAGCGGGTGGGTACGACGAATGGCGTATCTATTGTTTGAGTTAGGCTTTCTCAGGGTGCGTCACGTCAAGCGTCAGTTGAGTAAGATATTCAGGGTATTACCGCCAAATGCACATATACTCGATGCAGGGTACGGTTTTGGTCCTTATACTGATCAAGCATTACGTGAAATCCCTGATGTAAGAGTTACAGGATATGACGTTAATGTACAGCAAGTTCAGGATTGCATCAGCTTTTTTACAGGCGAGGGATTTGGAGATCGCTGTAATTTCAAAGAACTGGACTTGAATGATTTGAAGGACAAAAATACGTATGATCTGGCAATAGCAGTCGATATAATGGAACATATTGAAGATGACATCAAAGTACTGAAAAATCTCAGAAGAGCATTGAAGAAAGGCGGGATTCTACTCATTCACACACCGGCATCAGAGGTGGACAGTCGTACTGTTTCGCATCATGATTCCTTTGTCGGCGAGCATGTACGGGACGGCTATCATCCGGATGAATTGCGAGAGAAGCTGCTTGAATCAGGTTTCTCTCGAGCCGAGGTAAGGTTTACTTATGGCAGATGGGGGATGGTCTCATGGTGGATGATGCAGGGAATACCATTCAGGTTGCTATCGATCTCAAAGTTTTTTGTATTATTGCTGCCGTTATATTATCTTTTTGTTTTTCCTTTCGCACACAGATTCATGTTAGCTGACCTGAATCTCGACCATTTGAAAGGAGGAGGTTTAATAGCGAAGGCTTGGGTTTGATTTACCGTTATTACCAAGAATATATGCCCTCGTAGCTCATCAGGATAGAGCGCAAGATTCCTAATCTTGAGGTAACAGGTTCGAGTCCTGTCGGGGGTACTTGTAAGCTATCCCACTGCTTGCCGTGGGGTAGCTTACTTTCATGGGACACTCAGCAATCCAAATATTAAAACCACACTCACAATACATAATTTATTGAATGTGAAATCATCATAGTTGGGAGGACGGAAAAGTAACTACAACGTTAAGACCAAAATTACAACTTTAGAAGCTGTCTTAATAACTTTGACAACATACAAACGATACTTATTATCTGAAAACATACTCATTTGATTCAAGCAAAATTCAGGTTATATTCAGTAAACATATTCAGGAAGAATCAGATGATGACAAGCATTTCTAAATATTTGTTACTGCCAGTAATTTTTGCATTCTCGCTCAACGCATTTTCACAAGAGCTTACCCTTCCGACATATGAGCTTGAGGTTGCTGAACAATATCTTGAAGCATTATATGCAAATCCTCAATCAAATCAGTATTATCCAGCGGTTTTTTCGTTTGGGGATATTGAGTATGATTGTGAGGTTCGATTCAGGGGAGGTCTCTCTAGAGAGTATGAGAAGAAGAGCTGGAAAATAAAATTCGAAAACAGCAATAACATTTTTAGCGCACGTAAGATCAACCTTAACGCAGAATATCTTGACAAAACCGTCATGCGGAATCACTTAACGATGAACCTTTATCAATATTTTGAATACTTAGCCTCCAACACCCAACACATTAGCCTCGTCCTCAACGATTCTTTTATAGGAGTATATATTCACACTGAAGTTGTTGATGAATACTTTTTCGAGAGGAATGAATTGACGGCTGGCAACCTTTATAAAGCGAGCAATCATGGTGGTTCTATGGCTCCCTTAAATAATTATAATTTTTATCCTTCAACTTGGGAGATTGAAATCGGCAATGAGAATAACTATTCAGATTTGCAACTGCTCCTGAACAGATTATTTTACATGACAGATGAGGATTTCGAGGATTCCATTGATTCTATTTTCGATATTGACAATGTGCTTCAATATTTTGCTATAGAGTATTCAATAGTCAGCCTGGATTGTTTCACCAAGAATTATTACCTCTATAGAAATCCTGATTCTGGCAGATACCAGCTTTTTCCCTGGGACAACGATGGATCAATGGGTAATCTAGCTACTGGCGAATTTGACAGCACACATATTCAGCTATACGATATTTTCTTGTTAAATCATCAAACTTTGTTCCGCAGATTGATAGAGTCAGATGATTATCGTGGTCAATTCTGGGAAAAAGTATACAGTGTCGCTGATGAAGGCTTCGATTACCTTAATGACCTAGTTGATACAACATTCATTCGTATTCAGAATGATGTTAATCAGGATACTCTAAATGGAATGAATAGTGATGAATTTGAAGCCGCTATTGAACACTTGCATTTTTTCCTAAATGAAAGATCTGAATTTCTTGACGATTTGGACTATTTCAACTTTACACTACTCAGTAATTTCTTTGTATCCAACGCTTTCCCAACTGAAGAAGATCCCGAAGTTACATTCAGAGTGAGCTCAGAGGAGGCACAAGAGATCGTAATTTCATACGCGTTTGATCTCAACTTCGGTCAATGGGGATCCTTATATGATTTCAACACCATTCATTTATTTGACGATGGGAATCATGACGACCTCGAAGCAGGAGATCTAGTCTATGGAATTTCTTTAAATATCTATAACACCGGAAGGTATTTAATGCCATTTAGTTTCGCTGGATCTGGAATTTCATATCCTTACAATGGTCTTTTTTATCTTGAATATATTCGCACAAATACATTTGCTCTTAATTCGAGAGAGAGCTCTACAGGAATTCAGGAAAATATTTCTTTTGAAAACTTCTATAAACATGGTGATGATTACTTTGTCCAATTGGAAAATTCATCTGAGGAATCAATTGATCTCTCGTATTGCCTGATTCAATCCGGCGAGTATTATCAAAATTTCTTCCTTCCCGAAAGTACAATTGTCGATCCGGGCTTGACTCTGATAGTCGGTTCAGACAGCACTTATGCCAGCCATCATTTTAATCATTCGATTTATGTGGGCGAATTGTATTATGAGATTTCTGTCGATGATACTGCAAAACTTCTTTCGCCTGTACATACCGAGCTTGTTTCTCAAACATGTGATACATATGGTACAATGCCCTATAACCAATTTGATGTAACAATTAATGAGATTAATTATAACTCGGCGGATGATTTCGATCCGGGTGACTGGGTTGAGTTATATTTTCCAGGTGAAGGGACAATCAACCTTGAAGGCTGGATATTCCAAGATGATAATGATGAGAATATTTTTATTTTTCCTGCAAATTCTTCAATCCAGGGACAGGATTTTATTGTTCTCTGCAGAGATACAGCTGGTTTTTCTGAATTGTTTCCCGAAGTGAATAATGCGGTAGGCAATTTCGATTTCGGATTGAGCGGACAGGGTGAATTAATCAGGCTCTATAACAACCAAGGATTACTAATCGACTGGGTGGAGTTTGATGATGTTGCGCCCTGGCCTGGATTCCCTGACGGTGAAGGATCGACTCTTGAACTGATTGATCCGATGAAGGATAACAGTCTCGCTGAAAATTGGCAATCGTCCCAGGAACATGGAACCCCCGCTGAAGAAAATGGAGAAGCTTTATCAGTAAGAATCGACGAGCCGGATGTGAGTATTGATTTCAGGCTTGATCAAAACTATCCCAATCCCTTTAACCATACAACTCGAATAGAGTTTTCTGTTCCTGGTTATGGAAAAGGCAAACTTGTAATTACTAATATCCTTGGTCAACAGGTTGATGTATTTTCTATAGTAAATAATATTCCTGGCAGACATTCTATTACCTGGAATGCGCATGACCTGGGATCGGGAATCTATTTCTATTATCTAAGCCTTGAAGGTTATAATTCATCTGTACGGAAAATGCTATTAATTAAGTAATCATTCTGTTATTAGCATTATCATTAATGCTGTTTTATGCTTTGAATAAAATGATTTACAAATCATTGCAGATATTCAAAATTTTCAATTACAACCTCTACATCTTTTCCATAATAAGCAGGCTTTCCCTCATAAAGCCATAGATTTATGTATGCTTTCGAATTGCCGGGCTTAGGAACGTCACCACTTTTATCATATGTCCAATCTTGCAGGTTTTGACTTATGTCTGAAGAATTTGCATCGGCTGCATGATAACTATGGAAATTAAGTTCCCCATGACTCCATTTGAATTCATGAACTGAAGATTTTTTTGAGGGTTTAATTTTGAACCTGTTTACGGTTGGACCTGAGTTTCGGCTATGAAGAGCATATTGAATATTTTTGCCATCCGGGAATCCCCACTTTGAAACCTCTATGTCTATTTCCCGGTATGCAGTGTTCGATGCATTTTTATCGTAGAGAAACAGTCCTAACACGGCTTGAGGATCTATGTTGAAAACATTTGGAGCCAATGTGAATCGAAATGTTCCATACCCGAAAGTCTTTTGAGAAACTATTTCTGCACAAGTCCATTTACCTCTTTGTAGCCGTATCATAAGGTGCAATCGTCCACGTCTATCAACCCAAACTGACCTTTTTGATGAATTGAATATATTTGGTCCAGGTCCTGCAAGTTCAGGATTATCGCGTACAACCCAGGTGTATCCTGAAAATTGAATCGTTCGTTCTGAATCAACAGAAGAAGCTCTTTTCTGATAATTCAGATTTGAAGAAGCAGTACAGCCATATAGTAGGGCTATCATTGAGCCTGCAAAAAGATAGATCCACAAAAGTTTATTTATACGAGCATAAATTGATTGTAGAATGATCATTCTTTTTACATATTGTTTGAGCGACAAAACCGATTAACCTCCGTTGATTATCTGAGATGGGAATAAAATATAATAAGTAAAGAATTAATGAGAACGCTATAAAAAAAAACACAAAACCGACTATATTCCTTCAAATAGTTTTCAATTGATCATTTTTAAGAGAACAGCCCGGTACAATCATGAAAAATAAACGCAAACGTTATACAAAGGTAATTGGATGGATATTAATTCTCACTCCGCTTTGGATGCATGTTATATGGAGAATATCTCCAAGACATCCATTAAACATTCTGATAATCGATAAAACAGTTCCATCCCTTGAAGCTCATGAACATAGATCATTGGTCTGGGTACTAAGAAATGAAAGATATACAAAAAATAATGATGAATTATACATGCTCAATAAAGATTATTCTGGATTTTTCCCCACAAAAGGTGACAAAGAGTACCAAATACAGGATCTTAGCCAATATTCCGATGCCATGATAGATAGCCTGTCAGATGTTCTTGATGCAGTATTTATTACAGATACATACGGGATCTATGCAGACGACTTGCCTGAAAATCAAATATCGGACACTACTACCAGGTTGATATATGGAGGTCTCCGGGAAAACGAGTTGGACTTAATTACCAACATGAAAGAAAAAGGTAAATTGATTTTGACTGAGTTTAATACAATTGCATCGCCAACCAACTGGCACATACGGAAGAAGTTTCAGGAGGAATTTGATATAAGCTGGTCTGGGTGGACAGGACGATTCTTTGATGAACTTGATCTATCTTTAAATCCTGAACTGCCTGCCTGGATACCTGAACATTATGAGAAACAAGATTCAATTCAATGGCATTTTTCAGGCTCAGGTATTGTTCTGGTACATTTGGACAGTCGTATAGTGATTCTGGCAGAAAAAACTCATTTATCTTTCAATTTACCGGTTATAATGACAACTGAGGCTGCTTCGGAGAAATATGATCTTCCCAAAAGAATCCGGTATCCGTATTGGTTTGATATCACGTTCGGTGGGCAGGAAAATGATGTTCTGGCATCTTATGAACTTCATACAAACGAGGTTGGCGACTCTTTACTTGCTAAATTTAATATTCCTAAACGATTTCCAGCGATGATAGTTCATGACAAGCAATATAAATTCTATTATTTTGCGGGCGACTGGAGTGATAGCCCGGTACATATGTTTTGGACTTATTTTCGTGGTATTTCATTTTTTCGCCATTTTCTTTATAATTGGACAGATATCAATGATAGAAAAGAGTTTTTCTGGAATTATTATTTGCCTCTGACACGAAATATCTTATCTGAACAATTGAATTAAATAGCTTTTAAAGGTTATTACTTGTATATTTTTCATTTTTAAATAATCTGAGAGTTCTACTGTGCAAAACTCTGGACAATATCACATAGATAAAGAAATTCTGGAACGGTTAATCAAATTGGGAGGAGTCGAACTGTTGAATCAAATGATCGACCTCTTTTCTGAAACAGTGCCGGAACTTCTGGAAAAAGCAAAAGAAGCTTTTGAGGCTGATGACTTGAAAACTGTTGAACGTTCCATGCACTCCCTGAAATCAACTGCTGCCAACCTGGGAGCCATGCAATTACATTCGATTTCAGAGGAGATGGAATATTTGGCAGTTGATCAAGGTAAAGAAAAGATATCAACTTTGCTGCCAATGGCTTTTGAGAAATATAATATTGCTAATACAATTTTAAAAACACAGAGGATGTAGAATTTTAAAAAAATAGCGGGAGTTGAAGATAATTTTGAATCGTATGTTTCCGGTATATAAAAGTATTCACTTACAATTATACAATAATGAATTTTGAAAAGACGATAAATACTTAAAAGTGTTGGTGAATTAGACATAAACGGAAACAATTTTGGATGGTGTTTTCACTGTGAAGATGGCTAAAAATGAATAATATACAGAATTCTTATATTGAAGGACTTTTCGCAAGGATAGAGGCTCTTTATGCTGCGAGAAAGGTTTTAGGCGATCCTTCAGAAGAAGAATTGCACGCTGAAGCGATTGATTCAATTCGAAGAATTTCGCATTCGCTTAAAGGTTCAGGTGCAATTTACGGATTTCCTCAAATAACTCAAGCGGGACAAATAGTAGAGGACGCGGAAGATACTGAAGTATTAGCAAAACTACAGGACCTGATATCACTCCTGGTGAAAGTTGTCATGGACAATGAAAGCAGGGAAGTGAATATATTAATTGTTGATGATGATCCAAGTATTACTGATTTTCTTAAAAGAAGGCTTGATCTACCTAAAAGAACCATTTTTGTCGCAGATAATGGTGAAAAAGCAGAAGAAATTCTATCCGATGAAAGCATTGATTTAATAATCTTAGATTTAATACTGCCCGATATTGATGGACGAAGTTTACTATTGTCTTTACGTGAACGTCCTTCACTTGCTGGAATTCCTGTCATAGTTCTATCTGGTAAGGACAACTACTCAACTAAAGCGGAATGTTTCGCGCTTGGTGCTTCTGTATATTTTGAAAAGCCTTTTGAGCCGGGTGAACTGTCTGTGGCCGTTGCTACTTTATTACAGAAGTATGCAGATCAACAACGTGAAGCGCGTTCGGATCCTCTTACAGGCTTGCCGAATCGAGCAGCATTGACAGAGATGTTTGATAGAACATCGTCATTCGCCATAAGAAAAAATCAATCATTTTGCATAGCGATTTTTGATATTGATCACTTCAAGTCGGTAAATGATACTTATGGACATGATATAGGAGATAAAGTTCTTTATGCAGTATCCACTAAAATAAAGGATTATCTTCGCCAGTCTGATTATTTAGCTCGATGGGGGGGCGAGGAATTTGTAGCCCTTTTCCCTGACACAAAACTTGATGGAGCAATACAAGCTATCCAAAAGTCGCTTAATGCCGTCCGGGCGATGATATTTCAAACTAAGAAACCAGAAGTTAGAAAGTTCCGGGTAACTTTTTCAGCAGGTGTTGCAGAAGTAAAAGAAGGGGTATTATTGCGTGATGCAGTAGCTGAAGCAGACCAATTTCTATATCTGGCAAAATCTTCAGGAAGGAATAGAATATTTTCCCATGATGATAATGCAATTCCTGTTCAGGAGAAAATAATACTCGCGGAAGATGATGATATGATTGCCTTATTAGTCAAACATCGTCTGAAGAAGCATAATTTCGAGGTTAGCCATTTTACAGATGGTGCTTCAGCGCTCGAAGCCGCAAAAAAGGAAACCCCTGAATTGTTTATTCTCGATATTAAAATGCCTGTGATGGACGGCTTTGAGCTTCTCAGGAATATCCGGGAAATTCCAGCAAATGCAAAAACACCGATTATTATTTTATCTGGATTAGGTAATGAAAAGGAAATAGTCAAAGGACTAAACCTGGGAGCAGATGATTATCTTACTAAACCTTTCTCTCCTGAAGAACTTATGGCAAGAATTCATCGTTTACTCAAGAGAGATAAATGAAAATCCTATTAATCGATGATGATGCCGACATTCGCTTAATCACCAAAATATCTCTTGAGAAATCTGGTCAACATGAAGTCGTTCTATCCGAAGGCGGACTTGAATCCATTGATATGATTTTACAAGAACTTCCAGATTTGATATTACTTGATTACTTAATGCCCGAAATTGATGGTCCTGAACTATATGAAAAGCTGCGAAACATACCCAATAGCAGATTAAACGAGATTCCTGTAATATTTTTGACCGGCAAAACAAAAGATGACGAAATTCAAGAATTATTGTCGTTAGGCGCAATAGGAGTAATAAAAAAACCCTTTGATCCGCTTACTTTATTGAATGAAATTATTAACATAATATCTCCAAAATAACTATCGCTGAAAGGAGATGATCACAATGGATTTGTTTTACTTTGATCGTGTCCTACTTTTGCTTACTTCTATAATCGCTATATTACTTGGCATAAGTCTTACCTATTCACTCTATGCAATATATTTACGGGTTCGTAACAATCAGAAATTAAAGCATAGGAATATGCTTGAAGAAAATTGGCAACATCTTGTTTTGCAATTTATGTCTGCCGATATAAGTCACTTTGATGTTATTAAGAATGTACACGCCAAAGATCAACTAATCTTTGTTGATTATTTAATGAGGTGGGCAGTCAGACTATATGGTGAGGAACAAAGATATTTGATATCTCTATCAAGCTCTTTTCTCTCCAGAATTGCGTTGAAAGCCAGGCACAAAGATCCGGAAAAACGAGCCAGAGCGATCAAAACATTAAGCATTTTGGGTTTTAATAAATATGTAAAAGTCATTTTAGCCGCACTCGATGACCCATCAGACCTCGTGGTCTCAATAGCAGCGCATGAACTAACACGCAAAGATCGACAAGAATATATTTTGCCGGTATTGGATAAACTGCATAGACTTGAAGCTTGGAACCCAAATTATATGGCTGCCAGGCTGGCAGAATTAGGTCCCGACGCAGCACCTGCGTTGAGGAAAAAGTTTATTGACAGAAATGCCCCACTTAGCGTTCGTACAATATCTGCTGAAGCTCTGCGACTACAAAAAGATTCACTTTCAGCAGAAATTGCATCGAAAGTACTTGCAGAAGAAAAGGACCGGGATCTTCTCGCAAACGCAATTCGAATTATCCGGGAAGTAGGAACGGACAAGCATCTTCCACAAATTAGAAGAATGTGTAATCATCCTGATGATGTTGTTAAAGCACAAGCGTTTAACGCAATAGGAAACCTTGGTGATTCTAATGATATCGAAACAATATCGCAAGCCCTTTCACACGATTCTTCATGGGTGGTTTTACACGCTGCCAGGAGTCTTGTAAAAGTCGGAGGTATCTCACTCCTCCAAGAATTTGCTGCTAAAAATGTTCCACAGGCAGAGATTGCCCAGGAAGTCATCCGTGAGATAAATGTATGATTTCATCTATCATATGGGCTATAATTCAAATTTTTAACTTGATCGTACTTTTTTATTTTCTCTCGATTAACTCATTTTATTTTTTGACAAGTATCTTTGCCTTTAAATCTCTCCGTAAGTATTCTCGCAGACTACAATCATTCGATGTAGAAGAATTAGTAGCCTCAGCAGGTGCTCCACCTATTACACTTCTTGCACCTGCATACAATGAAGAAGCTACTTGTGTTGAAGCAATTAAGTCACTTCTTACACTTAACTATCCCGAGTTTGAAATAATCATTATCAATGACGGATCAAAAGATTCAACTGTTGAAACTCTTGTAAAAGCATTTGAATTCAGTGTATCACCAAGACTTCCGATGTCAACTATAAAAACAGCAAAAGTCAGGAAAATATATAAAAGTTCTCGATACTCGAATCTTTGGTTGGTTGACAAGGAAAATGGTGGGAAATCAGACGCACTGAATGCTGGAATTAATAATTGCCGAACACCATTTTTTTGTGTAATGGATGCAGATAGTCTTTTGGAGAGGAATGCCCTGATTCGAATAATCAGACCATTTCTTGAGGATTCTTCGACAGTAGCAGCAGGTGGAATTATAAGGATTGTCAATGATTGCAAGGTTGAACATGGAATCGTAAAAGATATCAGACTTCCCAAAAATCTTCTGGCAAAATTCCAGGTTCTTGAGTACCTCCGCGCCTTTTTGTCTGGAAGGATGGGTTGGGATGCAATAAATGCGACATTGATAATTTCCGGAGCTTTCGGGTTATTCCGACGCACAACTGTGATCGCTGCTGGAGGTTTTGCCACGGATACCGTCGGTGAAGATATGGAACTGGTTGTTCGGCTTCATCGTTATTGTCTCGAAAATAACATAGACTACAAAATCGGATTTGTTCCTGATCCTGTCGCCTGGACTGAATGTCCCGAAACACTTAAAATACTCGGGAACCAACGTGATCGATGGCAGAGAGGATTATGGGAAACACTTAATAAACACCGAAAGATGTTG
>Ga0208648_1002938_pt1 | contig 11202 bp, 10 predicted proteins | sample AntAceMetag02UKL_FD_184772 | JGI IMG/M metagenome (GOLD analysis project Ga0208648, IMG submission 184772) | Saline lake microbial communities from Ace Lake, Antarctica - Antarctic Ace Lake Metagenome 02UKL (SPAdes) (version 2) | ecosystem: Environmental > Aquatic > Non-marine Saline and...
TTACAATTACTTAAGCAATAATTGCACTATACCATGGTGTCGCTTGCCTTTCACTGCCTAAGTTGTTGAATTGTCACAATATAAACTCACATACCCGCCAAACTGGCATAGAAAATGCGCTCTTCATACGTGGGAATGATTACCACCTGCTAACCGTTGCCGTTGTTCGCCAATTAAATTTTCAGGAAACTTCAGTAGATAATAAGATGCATTAAAAACAAATTTATTCTTATACTGATAGTATATCGCTGAATTTAAAAAAAACATCGGTATAATTACCTATTCTCAATGAATAATGAATAATAATATTGGCCTTCCAAATTCCATATTAGCGATACTTTTTGCTAAAAAAGAACTACATTTTTATTGTTTATCTATATGATAAGTATTCTCCCCTGTTAAATATATAGGCATAATGACTAATCTGATATTTTTATCATACACTGCTTATCACGCTGTTTTTATACGTCAATACAAACAAATAAAATACTCAACCGATGGAAAGAAACTGGAGTTCCGGTTCCAATTTTTTGACCCGGTTCTCCCAGAGAGGACACTGTTTTCGTATACATTCCTTATTCTTTGAATACTGCGAACAACGGAGTTGTCCTTTTGCCACAATGGGGACAGAGAGCATCTCCACTGACAATCTGGCTGTTTCAGAAAGGGCTAGCCAGGTCTCCCGCTGGCAGCAACGCCCCCCACGGTACTTTGAAATAATTTCAAGAATTTTTGCGCTGAACGCCTGCGCCTTCTGTCTTGGTGCTGGGGTAAGAGGTGTGGCTGCATAGATTGTTGAGACTGCGATTCCTGTACCAATTGCAGCCCCACAGGCACCCCAGAAACCACACACTCCACCTGGAATATCGGCGCCCCGGCTGATGCCGGTGAGTATAGCCTCCTCCTTAATATCACCACCGGAATTCCGGTAGCAGGCAAGGATAATCCCAGGGATCATGGCATGATGCTCCGGACCGTGCATCGGAATTGCCGGATGGCTGCGGATCAATTCGAGCAAGGTGATAAGATCCCGTTCTTCTGTTCTGCTACAGATGGCCTTGATCACTTCAATGCCGTTTTCCCGGTGGCAAGCGTCACAGACAAAATGCTCCTGTTCACAACAGGCATTGGATGCAAACTCACGTCCGCAATAGCTGCAGGCCATATCCCTACTATCAGTGAAGTAGTGGAGATCAATACCACAGACCATACACCCTTCGGCTTTTCGTTCTGTTGTTACTTGATCATTATCATCACCATCGCAACAGCTTGCACTGTCTGGGCTGCAGCAGCTCTTTTCCATGCCGCTGATATTTGTTTGAGGAGAGCAACAGGAATTCTCCATCAGCAGATTTGTAACTGCGCCCAGGTTATCGACTACAAAAACAGAATCATCAAGCAGGCTTCTTTCCTGAAGCGGGATAGATGTGCGTCGCCCTTTCATCAAAAGAATGCCTGACTCGGTATACACTGCGCCATATGGACCTCTGTATACCACATCAACCGATTCATCCATCACAGCGATTGGACGGATTGCCTCATAGGTAAGAGAGAAAAAATCCATATTCTCTACCTGACGATAGGGAAAACGTTTTATAAAGCGGATGGCAGAGAAGCCCGCTGCCTCCATCATGGCAACCAGTTCCTCCTGTTGCATGGCACCGCCAAGGCACTCGCCACGATAGCGGACATTATTTTTCAGTGTTGCAGGGATGGCAGTATCCGTAACAATATCGGAGACCACCAGTCGTCCACCGGGTTTTAGGATACGAAAAATTTCCTGATAGGTCATGCGTTTATCCGGACTGAGATTGATCACACAGTTGGAGATCACCACATCCGCAACAGCATCACCCAGAGGAATCTGCTCAAGAAATCCTTTGCGGAACTCCACATTCTTGTAGCCAAGTCGTTCAGCTACTTCTGGTAGTGAGTCTCCGGCAAGTTTCAGCATTTCGTTGGTCATATCAATGCCGTAGACACGACCTGTTTTGCCAACCGATGCAGAAGCCATAAAGCACTCTATGCCGGAACCAGAACCAAGATCCACCAGGGTCTCCCCTTCCTGAGGAGCACCATCGGTCACCGGACTGCCACAGCCATAGGAGTGTTTTTTGGTCTTGTCCGAAATAAAATCAGCCTCTGCCTGAGCGGGAGCCAGGGGGTTGGCAATATCCTCCTTGGCAACAAGAGCTGCCGCTCCATAAAATTCCCGCACAGAGCCATGCCCTGTGTCAGATGCCAGGGAAATCAGACAGTTGCAATGGGTAAGAGCGACTTCGTGCCCCTCCTCCTCACCATCGGGGCAATCGTGGCGGACGTCCCCCATACGCAGCAGAATGCCATTTTTTCCAGAGCATTTGTAACTACCAGCCTGTTCGCTGATCAGCTGAAGGGCAATACGATTGTAAAGGGAAACATAGGGGTCATGTCCCACCCACTTATTTCCTGACATAAAACTATGATCAATATCCCCGCCGCCCACCAGATATTTCAAAGGATTTACTGAATATTCCGGAGAATGAACCAAACTGGCCTGACGCAGCTCGTTCAAAACCTTACTGGTTTTCCACACAGCTTCAAGCCCCTGATCCAGATGTCCACAGGCGGTTTCTTCCAGTCCCACCAGAGCAGGAGAGGGGTACACAACACCATCGGGACCCACGGCCACGGATTCCCAGGCGGTGTTTGAAAGATCATATCGGGTGCCGGGTGTTGAAAAAACCTGGCTGCGGAGAGTCTCAACATTATCAACACTCAGCCCCAGCTCCGTTGCCCGTTGCCAGGCGGCTAAAAGGCGCGGGAAAATAGTATCTGGACTGATAAACTGTTCCTGACTCCCCTTGCCACGGATAAAATGGTAAAGCAGGTGAATGGATGCTGCCCCAAGTTCAACAGCAAGATCCACCAGCTGCAAAAGATCGTCAATATTTTCACTGCTAATGGCTACTGAAAGGGTCACAGGAATTCCTGCAACCTTCATGGATCTGAGATTCTTCGTTAACTTCCGATAACTACCGCTGCCCCGCAATCTGTCATGACTTTTTTCCAGACCATCGAGGCTCACCTGAATATGGAGCCTGTCCAGGGTGCTGAGTTCTTCCAGAGATTGGTCAAGCAGCATACCATTTGTAAGTACTGCCACATGCACATCTTCATTTTCCAGAAGTAACCTGCGAATAAATTGCAGGAAATCAGGATAGAGAAAGGGCTCCCCTCCTGTAAACGAAAAGAGACGGCATCCAAGAGCAAGAGCCTGCTGCACTGCGCTTTCTAAAAGCTCAGGTGCAAGAGTTCTAGTTTTGGCAGGAGAGGCGGCAAAGAGGCAGTGGCGACAGCTGAGATTGCAGGTATCGGTGATATGAAACCAGCACTCCTTAAGCTGATTCAGACTGAGTAGAGATGCTCTTCCCGCATAGGGCTCCAGTGGTTCAATGGCAAAGGCATGCTCAAGCTGATCCTGTCCATAAAAACTTGCAGCATCACTCTTTTCAGAGTGCAGTAATTGATCAGCGTCCTCGGAAACAACTATCCAGTCTGGAATATCCGGCTGCACATAGAGGATATGATCCTTCAATTCAAACCGGTGCCAACCCTCTATTCCTCTATACTTGAAACTATTCATATTCATTGATCACTTAGGCCTTATTACCAGGAATTGGTGGAGGCTCCTGTTCTATGGAAATTTGCTCATCCTGCAAGCGCTCATTATAGACGGCAAGCATTAAAAAAGTTGCAAGCGGCTGAGCAAAAAGGAGCCCTAAAAGGAAAGATCCGCCAACGGACATAATAACAAGATAAAGAACCAAAAAAACAACTTGATCTGCCAGTGGTTTTCTCACAGCCATATTCCAGGATTCTTTTATGGCCTCAAGCAATCCCATTTTTCGATCTGTCATTAGCGGCATCATATAAATTGTGGCAAAGACCAGAAAGGCAACAACAACAAGACCGGGAATAATCAACAGCAGAAAACCGAAAAAGGTGGCCAGGGCTGCTAAAATACCAAAGGCAAGCAGTGGGAAGAAAAGGCGCATTTCTGAAAAAAGATCCCCTATCTTCGGCTCACGCCCCTCCCGCAGAGCCAGGAGCAGGGACTGAATGTAACCAGCCGTGGTAACGGGAGCCAGAATACCAAAACTGATGGTCACCACCACCATTTGTACTAAAGTCAGTAGAATGACGGGTACGATAAATCCTAAGGTACTTTCCCAGGCTGTTTTTAAATGCTCTTTAAAGTCCATATGTTACTCCTTTATTAAACTTATGATTTCATCTGGCACATTCGATTCCTGTCAAAGTATCAAAAATGACCTTTTTGCGAGTTTATTATCCATTAAGGAATGGAAATCAAATAACTTGAACGGAGTAAATTCCCGGAAGCGGGACTTCAGTCCCGCCGATTACGCTCTTGAGGGCTAAAGCCCCACTTCCGGGGGAGTTATAAATCAGGTGCTGCCTGAAACACTATTCAAGTTATTTATTATTCGTTCCCAACACGGTTACAATAAGCTCCTTCTTCTAATACAATGCTTCGAGGGCTTCAACCAAACTGGCCACGGCAACAATTTCAAGCCCCTTTACAGGCCGTTGTGGAGCATTCGCCTTCGGGATTATCGCCCGATGAAAGCCATGTTTAGCAGCCTCTTTCAGCCTTGCTTCACCATTTGCGACCGGCCGAATTTCGCCCGAGAGGCCTATCTCACCAAAAAAGAGAGTATTCTGAGGGATAACCCTATCCTGCAGACTGGAAACAATACCCACCATTGCTGCAAGATCAGAACTTGTCTCATAGACTCGGATTCCACCCACCACGTTTACATAGACTTCGTCACTGGCCGTGGCCAGTCCTCCATGCTTGGCAAGAACCGCAAGCAACATGGCGATCCTGTTCTGATCCATCCCCACCGCCAGACGCCTCGGGTTCCCGGATTGACTTTCGGTGACCAATGCCTGAATTTCCACAAGAAGCGGCCTGGTTCCTTCCCAGACAACGGTTACGGCACTGCCCGACGCCGGTGTACCCGATCGTGACAAAAACATGGCAGAAGGGTTTTTCACCTCTTTTAAGCCTCTGTCGGTCATGGCAAAAAAGCCAAGCTCGCCCACGCTGCCGAAACGATTTTTATCGGCCCGCAAAATACGATACCTTGCATCATCGGTGGAGGAAAGCACTACCTGGGCATCCACAATATGGCTCAGTGTCATGGGGCCAGCCAGAGAATGATCCTTGGTGACATGACCAACCATAAAAATAGAAGTATTTGTTTCCTTCGCATAGCGGGTAAGAATCGCCGCAGATTCCCGAACCTGAGAAATAGATCCGGCCGCTGATTCGGAAGTTTTTGAATGCACGACCTGGATGGAATCAATCACCACAACCTGCGGTTCTTCACTATCCATCACCTTGCAGATTTCTTCTACGGATGTCTCAGCGAGCATTTTGATGTTGTCAGCCGGAAGCTCCAGACGATCAGCACGCTCGGCGATCTGCTGAGGAGATTCTTCACCGGAAACATAGAGCACCGGAATCCCGGATACCGCACTTTTTGCCAGGGCCTGCAGCAGAAGAGTTGATTTACCGGCCCCGGGTGCGCCACCAATCAGGACTACGGATCCACAGACAATCCCCTGCCCCAATACTCTGTCAAATTCGCCTATTCCGGTTGAGATTCTCTCAGCTCGACTTCGATCCACGTCTGAAAGCAGTTGGACCGTGGACTGCTTACCACTATATCCAGTGCTGCGCCTGCCAACAGGGCTCTTCCCCAGACGGACCTCTTTCACGGTGTTCCACTCTTTACAAACGCTACACTGTCCAAGCCAACGACTGAAATCAGCACCGCAATCGGTACAGACAAAGGCTGTTTCCTGTTTTTTTGCCATTTTAATACCTTTATCCCTGAACTCCTGCTATAAAACAACCCGAAAATACTCTTTAATTTCTTTTGTTATTACGACAAGGTGCATAGGCTGAAGGATGTTAGACTGAAGGAACAACAGCATCACACGCGGCCTTCAGCCTTTTTCCACCCTCAGCCTCAAAACCTGGGTTACGGGCAGAGCCCCCTTCAGCTCTCGATCATCGGGAATATTTATCATTTGCGAAACAGTAGCATACTCGAACCATATACAAAAGCACAGATGCCCCCTTTACTCAAGCCACTAAAAGCCCTATTATCTGTTTCATGAAAAATACTACAGCAGCAACTAAATGGATCCCCCTCTCCTATTCCTTTGCATTCCTTCTGCGCTCAAAACGATTGATGGCCTGGAGCGCTATTCTTGTTCTTATCACCATGGCTTTTACCTGGGCAGGGTATCTTCTCACCGTGGACTTTGTTGATGGCCTCACCGGAAACTTTTTTCTCAGTCAACCCGAAGCCATTGGTATATGGGGATGGACAAAATATCTGGGCTGGCAGGTGATGCATTGGAGTTTTATTATCGTCAGTCGGATTGTAGCCTTTTATCTGGCTTTTCTCATCGCCTACAGTCTCTCAGCACCGGGATATGTTTTCCTGTCCACTGCAACGGAGAAAAAACACGCGGGGGAAGATTTTGAAGCAGACGCGGCACTAAATATCAAAGGACTTCTGATTGATCTCTGGGAAGGGATAAAAATCGGACTGTTCGGGATAGTGGTGACCATTGCGGCACTGGTGGCCAACTTCATCCCCGGCGTGGGACAGGTCGTTGTATTACTGCTCTATACTTATTACTCAGCTCTAATGTTTGTGGACTATCCAAGTTCCCGCAGACGCTGGAGCCTTGGACAGAAAATATCGTGGCTTAAAAGTCACAATAATCAATCACTTCGCCTGGGGATCTTTCCGGCACTTATCAGCCTGATTCCGGTATTAAACATTTTTTTTATCGCCATACTGTTTCCCCTGATGACCGTACACACTACTCTCAACTTTATAGCCATAGAAACCAACAACAGAAATATCAACAAGCAATCGGTACAGAAGGTATAATAGGATTTTTTGCAGGTCTTGGTCTCAGTATCTTCACAACTTTATCTCCTCTGGCAATTAATGTATAACAGCCCAGCGGTTCCGAGCGATTTTTCATCTTTAGTTCCTGCCTGGCACTGCGGGGCAACTTTTTGGGAAGGTGGAGACAGGTACGCTCGCCAAGAACTATCTCTCGTCCGCCAGCATGCGTCTCCAATCGTGCCGCAGTGTTAACCGTATCTCCGATGACCGTGTAATCCTGCCTGTTTGGTGATCCCACACTTGCAAGAATAGCACTTCCAGTATTGATTCCTATACCAATCTTGAATACAGGTTGATTTTTTCCTGCACGTTCTCTCATGAGAAGTGCGGTAGCTTTCTGCATCTCAAGGGCCGCCCGTACTGCTGATCTTGCGCCATTCTTTTCATTGGAAATATGGCCAAAGACGGCCATAATCTGGTCTCCTACAAACTTATCGAGCATCCCATTGTACTTAAACAAAATTTCAATCATGATTGAAAAATATTCATTGAGCATGGCAACAACATCTTCAGGTTCCATATGCTCAGACAATGCGGTAAAGGAACGAATATCAGCAAAGAGGATTGTTACATCTTTTCTTTCGTTCTTTAAAAGCTGACCATCCCGCGACACCATCAATTTATCGACAAGATCCTTACCAACATACCGACAGAGCTGATTTCGCAACCTGTTCTCTCTTTCCAGATGTTCATAGGATTCGGACAGATCACTAGCGAATCCCTGGAGCTGAAAACTACGGCACTGTATGTCACGATTGGCCCGATTAAGCTGCTCAACAACGGAATTAAAGTTCGTGGCGATATCATGCAATTCACCTTCAACATTAATATCAAGTGGCTGGAAAATTTCACCGTCCCCAGATATTGCAGTTTTTCTCGCCAGAGTCCGCATCTGATCCGACGATCTCCTCAGCATGGAAAAGCCCATGAGTATACTGACTAAAACCAATGCTCCACAAAGAATTACCAGAGTGGTGGGAACCTCCGTCTGGCGTGTAAAAAGATAGACAGTCAAAAGAAAGGGGAGAATCCCCATCAAAGCCAGGCTCACTTTAATTTTTCTATAAAAACTAATATTTTTTTTCTGAATTATTTTCATCTCTGCAAATACTACACATTTTTTTACATGAATCTTTACTGGTTCGTATACAAACAAAGCAACATCTATAATTAGTAAGGTCGAACTCAAATAACAAGAGAAAAAAATTGCTTCTAATTGTCTTCTTCGACCACCTCGGCTGTATGGTTAACATGTAAAAACGCCACCATACTCCTGCTATCGGTGATATTTATCTGTTAGTATAATGTAAAATTGCCAAAGGTTCTCAATTGCGGCTTTTCTATATATGAGAAGGAGAGTAAGATGACATTTGTTGTAAACAAACCAAACACAGTCTACTATTGAGTACTTTCACAAAAAAGGATGATCTTATGCAACCTCTCATTACGTCTGCCTCCAAGGTTGAAGCAAGTACCATTGGTGCAGCCAAAGACACTTCCATGCAGGTGCTTATTCCCCCTTCGGCTGCTGAAAATTTTATCATGCGCAGAATTGTTATCAAGGCTGGCGGTTCCATGCCCAATCACACCAACTCCGTGGAACATGAACAGTATGTGCTGGCTGGCTCAGCAGAGGTCGGTATTGGAGATAAGGTATATCACATAAAACAGGATGACGCGTTGCTGATCCCTGCGGGTGTCCCTCACTGGTATAGGGCTTCTGCAGAAGAGGACTATATTTTTATATGTTTGATACCAAATAAAGAAGATATTATTGCACTGGTTGACAAGGAATAAAATAAACATAAGGGGTAACTATTCACCATGCTATTGAACGGCACAATATTTATCCGGAACCTGGGGACACGATCCCAATTCAAGAGACTAAGACGAATTGGGTCATGTCCCCAGTTTCCTAGTTACCATAATGGTTACCTTGAAAAATCAGATAGCAATTTTTCAAGGTAGCCATAGATGCTGTAGAGCAATGTGCAGCTGTGGAGATCAAAAACGATATTTCGGTTTATTCAGGGAGGCCTTCGATTGCTCTTTCCTCCCCTCCATTATTTTGAGAAGTTGCCCTAGCTCAGCCTTTACCTGACGTAACTCATCCTGCAACCCTTCCTGCTCCGCCACATCAGCTGCTTCCAGCAACCGTTGCTCTATCGCTTCCACTTCTTTCTGGCTTTTATACAGATCTCTCGCTAAGGCTGGAAGATACATGGTAAGTCCTTATTTCAATTTTAGAAATCTTCTTGCGTTTCCAATAAACATATGTTCAATACGTATTGCGCTAATTGTAAATTTTGACAAGCTCGTAAAAAGGTCATTTTTGAGATGGATAAGTAAAAATCTCCATATGCGAGGCGCACATATTTTCTATTATTTCGGTGTACTGGGTACGTCGTAATGATAGAAAATTTGTAGCACGAAGCAGATGGAGAGTTTTTACGACGCCATCAATTCTTAAAATTTCTATATCCTGTGGAGGACAACACAATGGCTGAATATCTCTTTATTTTACACACCGACGACAATGAAAAAGCAACCCGCTGCTTTCAGTTTTCAAAAATTGCGCACGAAAAAGGACATATGGTCAATATATTCCTAGTGGATGATGGGGTTGAGTGGGCTGTAAAGACAAAAAATGGGTCATCTAAAACTACCACGGGCGACTGTGTTGCAGATTATCTCCCCTATCTCGAAGAGAAGGGCGTAACGACTGGTGTGTGTACCCCATGTGCCAAAGGGAGAGATCTGAATGAAGAAACCTTCCTCTCCAATATGAAGCTGGACACCGGTGGCAACCTGATTGATATGGCCGCTTCCGCCAGTGTTTTTAATTTTTAGTAACTATTCAGCAACACTCCAACTACGTTCATTTCGGCCTTCTCACATAGCAATAGTATGCTTCGAAGGCCCAAATGAACGAATTTGGAGCACTGCTAAACAGTTACAGTGCGGTGTTATATCAAGTAACGGGCATTTGCTGAATAGTTACAATTTTTAATATCTACCTTCTCCCGATCACTCTTTCTCAGATACAATCAGTTCCGGTGTCCAGAAAATAACTTCCCGTTCTTCAACTTCCTGCCAGAATCCGGGCCCATCCCATTCTTTTATCTGATCATGATAACCATTATGCATAATTTTAAGAGTAATTTTCTTCGCCCCCTCCAGTTGATTCTCTTCAAACTGGCGCACCCCCTGCACAGGAGTATTACCAAGATACACCCATTGTCCCTGACAGGGTATATCACCACCAACCACCTGGTAGAGCACGTGGGCACCCTTGGGGACCGAATTAATTTTAAAGTTAACAGTTTTCTGGTTTGAACAGCCTGTCAACAAGGCAACTGCAGTTATAAGAATGGCGAGATAGGACACTCTGGAAAAACTCTTTATTTTTGCCGACATCTCGTATTAATTCCTCTTTTTGAGTTCAATTATTACAGGCTGTGGTTCCTGAGTAGCAGCAGCCTTTGTTTTATGACGCATTTTAACCCAGAAAGACGCTATTTCCTCAACATAGCCAACCTTCCGCAACTCCACAGTTGCATGTTTGGCCTCATCCTCATCACTCTCCCAGGTCACCAGTAGCGGTGTCATGCCAAGATGAGTATCATCCCTCAAATTAATAACTTCAGCTCCGGGAGGAATCGATTCAATCTTAACTACTTACTCCATAGAGTGTCTGACCACAGGCAGTCAATGAAATCAGTGCCAGTAAAATACTCAACCTTTTAAAATACTTTGGAATAAAACAGGTACACTGCATATTTTTCTCACTTCTTTTTATCTATTACTCAAGTTTATGACATGTGGTAATTGATTGATTTGTTAAATAATACGTAGATTTTTCATCAAACATAGCAGGCTGAAGACTGAAGGTAAAGAAAGAAAAAGTGTAACTTGTATGATGATTTATTGAGTGAAACGATTTAATAAATCATCTGTGAAAAACTTAAATAGTATAGTTTATTAAAAGGTGTTGCAAAGAATTGAACATCACTGAGTAAAAACAATGACATAAAGCACGAAAGCCTCTATAATAGTTGAAACTTCTGACCAAATAAAATTCAATCAAAACGGAGGCTTTCATGCATCATAAGAATATCAAGCTCAGCGTACGAAAACAACTTAAAAATCAATATCCACACTGGCACCGACTCAATCGCAAGACTAAAAAAGAAATTGCCCG
>Ga0208648_1002940_pt1 | contig 11195 bp, 7 predicted proteins | sample AntAceMetag02UKL_FD_184772 | JGI IMG/M metagenome (GOLD analysis project Ga0208648, IMG submission 184772) | Saline lake microbial communities from Ace Lake, Antarctica - Antarctic Ace Lake Metagenome 02UKL (SPAdes) (version 2) | ecosystem: Environmental > Aquatic > Non-marine Saline and Alkaline...
AGTTTTCAATAGAAGGAAATCATGAAAACAAGAATTGTTTTATTATTTACTTTATTATTGATAGTAAACGTGGTCTTAATAGCACAAGCACCCGAATGGCAATGGGCAACTCAAGCAGGTGGAGGTAATAATAATGATGACGGATATGCAATCACAATCGATGATGCAGGGAACAGTTATGTGACAGGGTGTTTTGAGGATACAGCAACATTTGGTTCCTATTCTCTTATCAGCAGTGGTAATATGGATATTTTTGTAGCAAAGATAGATGCAATAGGAAACTGGTTATGGGCAACAAGAGCTGGTGGAACCAGTTATGATTATGGATTAGCAATCACAATAGATAATACAGGGAACAGTTATGTGACAGGATATTTTGAAAGCACAGCAACCTTTGGTTCCTATTCTCTTACCAGCAGTGGTGGAGCGGATATTTTTTTAGCAAAGATGGATGATAGTGGAAACTGGCTATGGGCAACCAAAGCAGGTGGAACTTATGGTGATTGCGGATATGGAATCACCATAGATAATGCCGGGAACAGTTATGTGACAGGAGATTTTTTGGGAACAGCAACCTTTGGTTCCTATTCTCTTACCAGCAGTAGCAGTGAGGATATTTTTGTAGCCAAGATGGATGCAATAGGAAACTGGCAATGGGCAACCCAGGCTGGTGGGACTGGCAGTAACGAAGGAAAGGCAATTACAATAGATGATGCAGGTAACAGTTATGTGACAGGATATTTTAGCGGTACAGCATCCTTTGGTTCCTATTCTCTAACCAGCAGTAACAGTCAGGATATTTTTGTAGCTAAGATTGATGATAGTGGAAACTGGCAATGGGCAACCCGAGCCGGTGGAACTGGTGAGGATATGGGACTCGGAATCACAATTGATAATGCAAGTAACAGTTACGTGACAGGAATTTTTATAGGTACAGCAACCTTTGGTTCCTATACTCTTACCAGCAGCGGATTGGAGGATATTTTTGTAGCAAAGATGGATGCAGATGGAATCTGGCAATGGGTAAACAAAGCTGGTGGTGATAATTGGGATGGAGGAAATGCAATCAAGATAGATGATTCTGGCAACAGTTATGTGACAGGATATTTTAACGAAACAGCAACCTTTGGTTCCTATTCTCTAACCAGCAGTAACAGTCAGGATATTTTTGTAGCTAAGATGGATAATAGTGGAAACTGGCAATGGGCAACCCGAGCCGGTGGAACTGGTGATGATTGCGGATATGGAATCACCATAGATAATGCAGGGAACAGTTATGTAATAGGAAGTTTTGGTGGTACAGCAACCTTTGGTTCCCATTACCTTACCAGCAATGGTGGTTCTGATATTTTTGTAGCAAAGTTAAATAGTTCTGTTTTTGCCGAAAATGAAATAATTCCAATAGAAATGGAGCTTTCTAACTATCCCAACCCCTTCAATCCAAGCACCACGATTTCTTTTTCATTAACCGCAAAGGACGCTAAGAACGCAAAGATAGAAATTTATAATCTTAAAGGACAGAATATAAAGAAATTAGAAATTAGAAATTTGAAATTAGGAATTAATGAGGTTGTATGGGATGGGAAAGATGAAAATAATCAACCTGTTGGAAGTGGAATTTATTTCTACAAACTTAAAACCGATAACTTCGAAAAGACGAGAAAAATGATATTAATCAAGTAGGGACAGCTTTCCAAGCTGTCCTAAAAAAGTTTTCTAAGGGAGGAAATCATGAAAACAAGAATTATTTTATTATTTACTTTAATATTGATAGTAAAAGTGATCTTAATAGCACAAGCACCCGATTGGCAATGGGCAACCCAAGTTGGTGGAATTTGGATTGATTATGGAAGAGCAATCACAATAGATGATGCAGGGAATAGTTATGTAACAGGAAGTTTTCAGGATATAGCAACCTTTGGTTCATACTCTCTTATCAGTAGTGGTTCTTTAGATATCTTTGTAGCAAAGATGGATGCAAATGGAAACTGGTTATGGGCAACCAAAGCTGGTGGAATTTGGCATGATTCCGGAGGTGGAATCACAATAGATGATGCTGGTAATACTTATGTCACAGGATATTTTGAAGGTACAGCAATCTTTGGTTCATACTCTCTTATCAGTAGTGGTGAGAATGATATTTTTGTAGCAAAGATGGATGCAATAGGAAACTGGCAATGGGCATCCAAAGCTGGTGGAATTGATGGTGATTGCGGATATGGAATCACAATAGATGATACCGGTAACAGTTATGTAACAGGATATTTTAGAGAAACAGCAACCTTTGGTTCCTATTCTCTTACCAGCCATTTTAATAGAGATATTTTTGTAGCAAAGATGGATGCAAATGGAAACTGGTTATGGGCAACCAGAGCTGGTGGAGGTTATAATGATTTTGGATATGGAATCACAATAGATGGTTCTTGGAACAGTTATGTAACTGGAGAGTTCGAAAATACAGCAACCTTTGGCTCCTTTTCTCTTACCAGCAGTGGTGAGCATGATATTTTTGTTGCAAAGATGGATGCAATAGGAAACTGGTTATGGGCAACCCAAGCTGGTGGAGCTGATGATGATGAGGGAAATGGAATCACAATAGATACTGTTGGGAATATCTATTTGACAGGATTTTTTTGGGATACAGCAACCTTTGGTTCCTATACTCTAACCAGCAGTGTATTGGAGGATATTTTTGTAGCAAAGATGGATGCAGATGGAAACTGGTTATGGGCAACCAGAGCTGGTGGATATGGTTATGATGTAGGATATGCAATCACAATAGATGAAGCAGGGAACAGTTATGTGACAGGTCGTTTTGGGGGTACAGCATTCTTTGGTTCCTATTCTCTTATCAGCAGTAGTGGTTCTTCTGATATTTTTGTAGCAAAGATGGATGCAAATGGAAACTGGTTATGGGCAACCCAAGCTGGTGGAAGTGGTTATGAGGATAGAGGATATGGAATCACAATAGATGATGCTGAAAACTGTTATGTTACAGGACGCTTTGATGGAACAGCAACCTTTGGTTCCTATTCTATTACCAGTAGTGGATTTGCTGATATTTTTGTAGCCAAGTTAAACAGTTCAGTTTTAGCAGAAAATTATATTATTCCTACAAAAATAGGGCTTTCAAATTTCCCCAACCCATTCAATCCGTCTACAACCATCTCTTTCACCACGGAGCTCACGGAGGGCACGGAGCTTTCTATCTATAATATCAAAGGACAAAAAGTGAAGACAATTAATTCATTCCCAAATCCCGATTTATCGGGAGGAACGAGAGAAGTTGTCTGGAACGGTAATGATGATAAAGGTAAACCTGTCAGTTCAGGAATTTATTTCTACAAATTAAAAACCGATAATTTCGAAAAGACTAGAAAAATGATCCTTATGAAATAAGGGAATTTAGCCCCGCCGGTTTTTTCGGAGGGGCAACATTTCCTTTTTAATCAAGTAGGGACAGCTTTCCAAGCTGTCCTAAAAAAGTTTTCTAAAGGAGGACAGATGAAAACAATTAAGAATTTTTCATTTTTAGTAGTTATCTTTATTATTCCGAGTTTATGTTTATCATACACTTGGGAAAATTTCGGTCCTGCAGATGTGGAATGTAACAACTTCAATCTGTGGGGAGGTGGAGTATTTTACGAAATAATAAGTTCTTCGGATGGGCTCTGGATAAATATTGGTGGAAACTGGGAGCAATATCACTACAGTAATCTGCCGGTCTGGGATACAGAACAGGTTTTCATGGCAACTGCAGACCTTATTGTTGCTATGGGAGAAGGTACTTATTCAGATGGCATCTACTTTTTCAATTTTATTACTTTTGAGTTTTTTATTAGTGAATGGTTTTTAAATCCGAGATTCATCTATTACTGTTGGAATGACAGTAAATATTATGTAGGTGGTGAACAGGGATTGATGAGAGCAGAAGTTCCCTCAGTTTGGGAAACTATAGATTTCTTTAACGGGAAGTATTGTTATGATATGGTTTCTTATTATGGCAATTACATAGTTTCCACCAGTGAGGGAGTTTATTATTCAAATGATGCTGGAGAAAACTGGTATCCGTCAAATACATTAGTAAATATCAGCGATCTGGAAATGAGCCAAAATGAACTTGTATATGGTATTTTCCCTGGTACATCGTATTCTTCAGGACTATGGATTTCATCTGATTATGGCGTAAATTGGGAGGTTGAATTTTGGGAAACTATGATGAGTTCTGTTGGAATCGATGAAGACGGAAATATTTTTGTGGGTTGGGAAGAACCTACAGGAACCAGTCAAGGTGTTGCTATGTGGACGGATGATCTAACTTTCATGAATAATGGACTTCCAAATGTGTATATCAATAAACTAACTTATCATCCTTTCCTGATCTATACAAATCTTATCTGCTGTACAGACAATGGAACTTATATGCTAACAGATTATTCTGTGGATACAGATGAAAATTCAGTTGCTGAATTGGGAATTGAATTAAAAAATTTTCCCAATCCCTTCAACCCGGAAACAACGATTTATTTTGAAACCACGAATTTACACGAAGAAACACGAATTGAAATCTACAATCTCAAAGGACAGAAAATAAAAACTTTTCCAATTCCTAACTCCTCACTTCAAATTCCTAATCAGGTTGTTTGGAACGGCACCGATGAAAACAACCAACCTGTTGGAAGTGGAATTTATTTCTACAAATTAAATATTAATGGTAAAACCGAAGCAATGAAAAAGTGCTTGCTGCTGAAATAATTGGAGGAAAAGTGAAATACTATCTTGCTTTATTTATAGTAATATTTTTTGTTACTTCAATTAGTTCAAGTAATATTTCCTGGATTAATCCACTTCCACAGGGAAATTCACTTTTTTCAACATTTAATCTTAACGGAACTGTTTTTGCCGTAGGCGAATATGGAACAATTATGAAATCAACAGATGCTGGAGAGAACTGGGATTTTGAAAATAAAGTCTGTGGAATTGAATCCCATCTTAAAGATATTGATTTCCTTGATTCGGATTTTGGTTTAATTGTAGGAGAAGAAGGTGTTGTATTGAAAACTGATAACGGAGGAAATTCCTGGAATTGTTTAGATAGTGGAATAACTGCTGATATAAATTGTATTGAGATTATTAACCAATCTCTAATATATGTCGGAACCAGTCAGGGATTATACAAATCAATTGATTTAGGAAATGAATGGACTCATTGTTATTTTACTGGAAACATAAGGTCTATTGATTTTCCTTCGGAACAGATTGGATACTTATGTGGATATGCAAAGGTTTATAAAACTATTGATGGAGGAGAAAGTTGGTCTATAAATTTTATTCTTACAGATGGAGATGAAAATGATATTTATGATTTGTGTTTTTTTGATACTGAAACCGGAATTTTTGTAGGAGGTTTTATTGATGATCCTTGGGTAGGTTTGCCTGATCAATATGGAGTTGCATATAAAACTTATAATGGCGGAGATTCGTGGGAACTGAAATATTCTTGCTATATGTATTATTTAATTTCAGTCAGTTATAAAGAAAATTATGTATATGCTTGTAAAAATGTTGGAATTTATGGAAATGTTAGGAAATCAGATGACTACGGAGAAAACTGGTTTGATGCAGGTCAATGTCCAAATGTTCCAAAATCGGTAGCGTTATTGGATAATGTTGCTATTGCTGTTGGAAAAGATGGAATGATACTTAAACAAGAAATAGACCAAACAAACTGGAATGAAATAGGTGAAAACTTACATTCTGATTTTGTAGATCTTCAGTTCGTAAATGATGATCTAGGATATATTTCTTCAATTGATAATAATATATTCAAATCTGAAGATAGCGGAAACACATGGGTATTAGTAGATTCCGATACGCCAATCAATAAATTTTTCTTTATAAATGAGAATTTGGGATATGGGATAAACGAAGATAATATATATAAAACTATAAATGGAGGAATAAACTGGCAATTGTCATATTTTTTTGAGGATGATCATTATAGAGAAATTTTTTTTGTTGATTCTGAAATTGGTTTTGTTGGAGGAGGACCTTGTTATGATCAATTCCTATTAAAAACGGAGGATGGGGGAGAAAATTGGCAGAGAATAATTGTTAGCGACTTGTCCTATATAAGAGATATTTACTTTATTGAAGAGAATATTGGTTTTATAGCTGATACTGGTAGTATTTTAAAAACAAACGATGGTGGTTCTACTTGGTCAATCTGCTATTATGCAAATATTGGTGTAAGCGGGAATTTTTATTTTCCTTCAGATGAAGTAGGATATTGTACTGGACATAATAATATATTCAAAACCGAGGATAGCGGTGACACTTGGTTTTCTTTGGATAGTCCCTTAATATTCAATACTTCAGCTTTTTTTATTTCTGATGAAGTTGGTTTTGTTACAGGCAGTGGCAATGAATTGATCAAAACAGAAGATGGCGGCAATACCTGGGAGATTTTTGAATATTTATATTCAGCACTAGGTACTAAAACAAAATCTTTCTTTTTTGATGAGGATAATGGAATAATTGCGGGTTATCATTGTATATTTAAGTATGATGATGAGACTGGTGTTTCAGAAAGTATCATCAAATTAAATGGTTTTCAATTATACAATTACCCCAATCCAATTAATCCAACAACAACTATCAGTTTTGAATTTCCTATTAATATCGAAAATCCGGTTATTGAAATCTACAATCTAAAAGGACAGAAAATAAAAACATTTCATGTCATCCTGAGCGGAGTCGAAGGACAGACTTCAGTTGTTTGGAACGGCACCGATGAAAACAACCAACCCGTTTCATCTGGAATTTATTTTTATAAGTTTAAAGCAGGTAAATTCGAAGAAACGAGAAAGATGTTACTTTTGAAATAGTTAATTCTGAAGAATTTCTAACAGTTCAGGAATCATCTCGTCACAAGAAGTTTTTGCAGTATTTTGGAAAGCTTTCAATCCAGCTTTCTCAAAGCTCAATCCCTGTCCACTGATGTTATTAATGGAGTTCTTATAAATTTCTTCTTCAGAAAGCATGTCTATTGCAGAGAAGGATAAATCTACAAACGAAGTGTGCATACCGAACATTTCTGAACCCTCTCTCGAATGAGCATTGATTGTGATATAAATATCCGCACTGCTTTTATCCTCAGCAAAAGTGAATCCCTTTTCTGCTAATTGTTTTTTTAGTTCCGGTTCGATATGTAAAACTGTCAAAATCTCACCAAGATTTGTTTCTTTGGATTCAATATAAAAAGTTAATCCGGAAACATTTAGAATTATTTTAGTGGTTGGAACCGGAAAACTTATGAGAATATTCTGATAAATGAAAGATGTGCTGTCTTGATTAATAAATCTTGAAATATCCAGTTGTGTTTGAATAATCTGCATTTTTTCGGATGATATAACTCTGCTGACTTTTGATTTACCAATTCCATTTTCATCAGTTCTTACATCCTGCAGCAAATCTCCGGAACCACTGAGAAAAGAGAAATAAAGTGGTAGATTTGAGATCGGAGTTTGACTCCCATCTTTATCATTATAAATTGCTGTGATCTCTAAAAATTGTTTTATCGGTTTATTTTTTTTGGCTTCTAAGGTGGGATTTTGAGGTTTTAAATCTATACTTGAAAGCAGATTCTGGATGGAAAAATATATTTCGTTATTCAAATAGATTGTTGATCCTCTGAATGTAGTTTCCAGACTTTCACCAATATATTTTTCAATTGGATTCAGAGATTGAAGATAATAGAGTAGAGCCTTTTCAATGTTCTTTTTTTCTTCATTTATTTTAGCTTCAGAAAATAGATCCAAAGCCAGACTAATAGCTTTATCGATCTTTTCTTGCTTAAGTTGTTTGTATAGTTCTTTTGAAAGCTGATAATAAACCCAGTATTCATTTTTGTCCTGCCAGGTATCAATGAGTTCATATCCATCTAATTCAGCTTGAGTAGTGGATCTTATCTGCGATCTAAATTCATCTTCTACCATACCGGCTTTTTCCACAATATTGCTGATTGCTTGTCCGGTTATACTGACTGTAATTTCCGAAGAGAGGTTTTTTAAAGCGTTGGTTTTTGCTATTTCGATATGGTCGTTGTTCTCTTTGATCTTTTGAGCAAAACCAATTCCAATATAATACTCTGAATCTATCGGTCGCTCTTTTACCCAGTCTGGTGTTTTTGCCAAAATAGTATTACAAGATATTACAAAAAAAATCAGTAGAAGTTGAAATTTTATCTTCATCCTAAATCCTTTTTTAGAAATAGTAAATTAGAGAATAGGTTTCTACCCCATAATCGAAGTACACTTTGTATATTTCACCAAGACCCCGACCTGCAATGGATGCTTCCGGTTTGTCCAATTGTGTTAACCCCGCAGGATTCCAGGAAACAGCAGTTGCATCATCTGCTACTCCGATAAATGCTCCACCCATACCAGCAACCCTTGCTCCCACTCCGGTAAAATTCCAATCCGGACCTAAATTCAAATCAAGTTGAGCATTAACAGATAATGAAAAGAGTAAAATGAAAAATACAATTAATAATTTTCGTTGCATATTAACTCCAAAGAAAATAAACCCTCATATAATTCCCTCAAAAGGGTATATGAGGGTTTTTTAAATCGTAATAATTTAATCAGATATTTAAAACCATTTTGCTTATCTTGTTTTAGATACATCTCTATATACAGAATCTTTCTTTGCTCTGGTTTTCTTTAGAACCTCAGGTGAAGAACTTACAGAACTTCTTTCTTGATAAGAACCAACATATACATTATCAATTGAGATTGCGCTACCATCGTTTAGGTTGTCAGCAACACTTTCTCTGAATCCAATGTATACGTCTGTTCCGGCAGGAACGAAATCTGTCAGGTTGTAGGAATAGAGAGTCCAATCTATAGGACTTCCAACTGAGAAATCAATTATATCAACTACAGTATTAAATGCAGCGGGATTATTTTGAACAGTTGTAGATATCAGTATCTCTACATGATCAACAAACGTATCAAAAAAGTAAATCATATAAAAATCAAGTATATTGCCAGTTGCAACAGTGATCTGGGGTGTGATTAACCATTGATCATTGCTGATTGTACCACCAGTTGTCCATGTACAGAATGCCTGCCAGGAACCACCATCCGGGCAAGCAGTTGCTGCACCGCCTGTCCAGCCAGGAATCGGAGTTGTTCCAACTTGCATTAGTTCCCAACCGGTTCCACCATCAGGACTGAGCTTCAACCATCCTACAGGTAGAAATATTCCTTCAAAACCTTCATCCAGAACAATTTGTTCAACAACATCCATATAAACTGCAATTGAATCAGAGCCACCATTTGAAGTTATTGATATTTCACCTTGGTACGAGCCTTCAGACAGACCTTCTCTATCAATTGTTACGGTAATTGTACTTTTATTTCCTTCATCTGAACCACTTGTTGGATCCACTGTGATCCAATCCTGATCGTCTGTAATTTCCCAGTTTAATGTTCCGGTTCCAATATTACTTATTGAAAAATAGTCTACAGTTTCGATTGAACCGAAATCCATAGTGGATGTACTTACCTGCAGTTCAGGCACCGCATTTTGTACAGTTACATTCACAAGATTAGATGTTCCAACATTATCGGATGTATCATAAGCTTGTGCTTGTAATGTGTAATCAGCGTTCTCCCATAATTCTGTTTCCCAGACAAATCCCCAGGGTTCTGAAGTTGTTTCACCAGCCCAATCACCATCGATATAAATTTCTACTATTGCAACACCTTTATTATCAGATGCATTAATATTAATATCAACTACACCGGAAATCGTCGCATTATTCGTTGGTGATGTTATCTGTACCATTGGTAAAGTTGTATCGGGTTTTGTGGTCTCATCTTCACAACCAAATAAAATGAACATTCCTGAAATTAATAAGACCAGATATAACTTTGTTTTCATTTACTCCTCCTTAAAACGAAAATTCATATAATTCCCTCAAAAAAAATACATGAGGATTTATTCTTTTAATGATTATTCTTTTGCTTCTCCATAGTCACACATCCCATCACTACTAAATTTCTGTTTGGTAACTACTCCAGGTATCAAATTGCCTGTTTTCTTATCAGATGCCATATGAATCTGGTCATCTTCAGCTATATTATTTCTGGAAGTAGAAGCCCAAAGCAGAATAGACTGATTATTGGTAAAGGGTAGTGTGAAATTAACACCCTGGATCCAATAGTAATAACTACTTGGTATATCCTGCCAGTAGGCACGAACTTCTGTATCAGTAAATGCTCTATAATAACCCGTCCGGTAAGTAACTCCATTATTAGGAAGAAGTATGTTGTCCGTAGTTTGATAGGATGTACCATAATTTACATAGAATGGAGTAAAGACATGAGCACTACTGTTCTGTACATAAATAAAGAAATAATCGGAAGTAGTGATAAGATTTAAAGTGTATGATGATTGACCTGAAAAATTATGAGTATAATCCCACTCCATCAATAAACCTACTTGTGAACCAGATGTGGTTTGGCCGCTTGTTTCTGCATGATAAGTAATTGATCCGGGATTTGAAGGAAAATTGAACACAGCACTACCTCCCGGTTCAGCTATTTGGGTGCCATGTCCGTACACAGTAATCTCAATATCAGTAAAAAGAGGATTATTGAATGTAAGAACGAATTGTTCATCATCAACTTCCATTTGAACCGATACTGTAGCAGAACCACCATCTGAAGTTATTGATATCTCACCCTGATAGGAACCTACAGATAAATCTTCTCTATCAACTGTTACCGTAATTGTACTCCTATTTCCTTCATCTGAACCACTTGTTGGATCCACCGTAATCCAATCCTGATTGTCTGTAATTTCCCAGTTTAATGTTCCGGTTCCAATATTACTTATTGAAAAATAGTCTACAGTTTCGATTGAACCGAAATCCAAAGTAGATGTACTTACTTGCAGTTCAGGTACCGCATTTTGTACAGTTACATTCACAAGATTAGATGTTCCAACATTATCGGATGTATCATAAGCTTGTGCTTGTAATGTGTAATCAGCGTTCTCCCATAATTCTGTATCCCAGACAAATCCCCAGGGTTCTGAAGTTGTTTCACCAGCCCAATCACCATCGATATAGATTTCTACTTTTTCAACACCTTTATTATCAGATGCATTAATATTAACATCAACTA
>Ga0208648_1002945_pt1 | contig 11186 bp, 12 predicted proteins | sample AntAceMetag02UKL_FD_184772 | JGI IMG/M metagenome (GOLD analysis project Ga0208648, IMG submission 184772) | Saline lake microbial communities from Ace Lake, Antarctica - Antarctic Ace Lake Metagenome 02UKL (SPAdes) (version 2) | ecosystem: Environmental > Aquatic > Non-marine Saline and...
TTTAACTTCTTTATGCATTGATATTTTATGTAGCGCTTGTTTTGCCACCTTTCTATATGGAAGTCTTTTTTCAACTTGTCTTGCAATGTCTTGTGCAGAAAGAGTGGCAGAAAGCCAAGGATCTTTCACTTCTTTAATCTCAAGACGCACTTTTTTGTTCCCATCCTTAGAAATAGCATTTAATTTCTTCTCTAATTTTTCTTTCAAGTTCTTTACCCCTTCACCACCTCTGCCAATAATAAGACCAGGCCTTGAACTATAAATTATCACTCCGATTTCTTCCGAAGAACGCTCGATTTCAATTCTTTCAACGCTCATCTCACGTAAAACCTTTCTCAAAAAAGTTCTTATTTCATAATCTTCTCTTAAAAAAACTGCAAAATTCTTTTCGTAGAATCCCTTAGAATCCCAGTCTTTTGTCACTCCTATTCGAAAAACTTTTGGATGAATTTTGTGTGTCATTATATTGATTTTCTTCTAAATATTTGTTTTTTATCTCCTCTCGTTTCTTTTTTAATCTCTTTTCCCTTTCCCTCATCTTTGTGTGTTGTTTTCTGACGAGTAACTTCTTCTTTTGGTTTTTCTGTTTGATATACTTTTTCGATCTTTTCTTTCTTTTTCTTTTTTTCTATTTCTTTTCCTCCTTTTTCTCTTAACTTAATTGTAATATGAGAAGTTTTCTTTTGGATTGGAAAAGCAACACCTCTTGCGCGAGGTCTGTGTCTTTTAATAATCGGGCCTCCATCTACTGTTATCTCTGCGATGTAAAGATTAGTCTTCTTAAGATTGAAGTTATGTTCTGCATTCGCAACCGCTGATTTTAAAACCTTTAGTATCGGCATGGCTGATCTTTTTACTGTAAATTCTAAAACCTTTTCTGCTTCGTTAACTTGAAGACCACGAATAAGGTCTGCCACAAGACGAACCTTTCGGGGTGAAATTCTTGAATATCTTAATTTTGCTTCAACAGACATATTTTTACTTCTTTTTCTTTTCTAAATCTCTTTGCATCTTTCCACCGTGTCTAATAAACTTTTTGGTTGGAGAAAACTCTCCTAAAAGATGCCCTACCATTTCTTCTGTTACGTAAACCTTGATATGTTCTTTTCCGTTATAAACACCGAAGTTATGACCGATCATTTCGGGAGTAACTGCCGCGCTTCGTAACCATGTTTTAATAATCGTTTTATTGTCACCAGCGGGAAGATTCTGAATCTTCTTAATCAGCTTTTCATCAATAAACGGACCCTTTTTTGAACTTCTTGGCATGTTTTCTAAATTTATTTTTTACCTTTTCTCTTCTTAACGGCTCTTTTTATAATATAGCGATCTGTTTGCTCTCTTTTTCTAGTACGAACACCCCTTGCAATCTTTCCCCAAGGAGTTTTTGGAGCCGGCATTCCAATTCCGGTTCTTCCTTCTCCTCCTCCGTGTGGATGATCAACTGGATTCATCGCTGAACCTCTTACAACTGGCCTTCTACCCATCTTCCTTGCGGTTCCTGCTTTCTTTATTTTTTTATAACGATGTTCGGGCTTTGAAACCTCTCCTACTGTCGCAAAACACATATTCATAATCTTTCTCACTTCTCGCGATGGCATTCTTAAGTGAGTTGTATTTCCCTCTTGTGCCAAAACAAGTGCTCCAACCCCCGCACTACGAACAAGTTTTGCTCTTCCGTCTGGATGAATAGCGATGTTATAAACCATTGCTCCGACAGGGATGTTCTTAATTCTCATTCTGTTCCCTGGTTTCATCTCTGCTTTATCAGAAGTAATGATTTTATCTTCTTCTTTTAGTGATTGCGGAGCAACAACATACTTTGTTTCACCATTTTCATACTCGACAAGAGCGATATCTGCACTCCTGTTCGGATCGTACTCAATTCCGATTACTTTCCCTTCAACATCAAAAGGTTCTTGCCCAAAGTTAACTACTCGGTAAAGACGTTTTACTCCGCCACCTCTGTGACGCACTGTAATCTTCCCTTGGTTTGATCGTCCAGAATGTTTTTTCAAAGGGACAATCAATTTTTTTCTTTTTTTTGTCTTTAAATTCATAACACAAGTTTAAGACAAAGTCAAATCAATACTTTGACCGCTCTTTATTTTAACAACTGCTTTTTTATACCCTTTTTTCTTTCCTTCAGTCTTCCCAACCCTTCTCTTTTTAGAAGGAATTCTAGTCATTCTAACACTCAAAACATTAACTTTATACTTCTTCTCAACTTCTTCTTTCACCTTGTTCTTGTTTGCTCTGTCTTCTACTTTAAAAACATAAAAACCACTTTCTGAAAGAAGTGTTGCTTTTTCACTGATATGCGGCCTCTTTAGAACGTAATCTTGTTCCATCTCAGCGGTAGTATTTTTAATATTTTTTTCTTTCGCTGTCATTTTTCGTTTTTAAGGGTTTCCTTGATTACTTCAATCGATTTTTCAGGAATAATCAGATACTTGTATGACAAAAGGTCAAGTGCATTAAGATCTTTAGCCTGAATTGTGTCTACTTCTTCGATATTTCTTAAAGATAAAATAAGATTGTTATTCATTTCTGGTAAAACGACAAGTGTGCTTTTATCACAAAATGTCTTTTTTAAAAACTCTCTCATCTCTTTTGTCTTTGGTTCTTTGACGTTTAAATCAGAGACAAAAAAGATAAAGTCTTTTTCTTTTTTTGCAGAAAGCACCATAGAAACAGCCGCTCTTTTAACTTTTTTATTAATCTTCTTTTTATAATTTCTTTCATTGGTAGGACCAAAAGTAACTCCACCACCTTTCCAGATTGGTGAACGCCTTGAGCCATGTCTTGCTCTCCCAGTTCCTTTTTGTCTCCAAGGTTTTTTTCCACCACCCCTTGCCTCTGAACGATCTTTAGCATGTGCAGTGTTCTGTCTTCTTGAGAGCATCTGCATTCTCATCACTTGGTAAATAAGATCTGGATTTGCCTCCACACTAAAAACTTCTTCTGGAAGAGTGACTTCTCCTGCCTTTTCACCTTTCATGTTGTATAAATCAGTCTTCATATCTTTTCTATAGTTAAAAGTCCTCCGTTTTTGCCAGGAACAGCTCCTTTAAGAGCAATTATATTTTTTTCAGCATCAACGCTAACAACTTTTATATTTTTCACCGTCACACAATCTGTTCCCATTCTCCCAGCCATCTTTCTTCCTTTTACTACTCTCTGGGGAAACATCGAACCGATGGATCCTGCTTTACGATTGGTGTGCTTTGTCCCGTGCGATGAACTACCCGCTCCGCTGAAGTTCCATCTCTTCACAACACCGGAAAATCCTTTCCCTTTGGAAACTCCTTGGACTTTTACTTTATCCCCAACTGTAAAAATATCTACCGTAAATTTGTCGTTCAAAGAAACATCAAAACTCCCAGGCATCTCTCTTAAATAACGATATGGTTTTTTATTCTGTGATTTTTTCACTTTGTTATCAGCAATAGCAATAAATCCAATCTGTACCGCTATATATCCGTCTCTCTCTTCATTTTTGATATCTGTCACAACACAAGGTCCAGCCTCAACCAAAGTAACCGGGAGTGCTCCTCCTTGCTCATCATAGACTTGTGTCATTCCTAATTTTTTGCCGATAATAAAATTCATGTTTTGATTTTTCAAAACTAAATACCGAGGAAGTCCTCGATATTTAGACCTAGTACTTGGAAAACTAACAAATTTTCTCCACCCTTACATCTTGATTTCGATGTTCACTCCGGCAGGGAGAGTTAAATTTCTTAGTGCGTCAAGAACTTTTGCCCCCGGACTTAGTATATCGATAATACGTTTATGTATTCTTACTTCGTACTGATCTTTTGATTTGTTGTGTACAAAAGTAGAACGATTAACGGTATACTTCTTAATTTCCGTAGGAAGCGGAGTGGGTCCTAAAACCTCACTACCGTACCGAAGGGCGGTGTCTATAATCTGTCTTGCACTCGCATCAATCACTTTGTGGTCATAAGCACGAAGGCGAATACGAATTTTTGATTTTACCTCCTTCTCTTTTGCCATTTTCTGCTTAACTTTTTTAAGATTCTTACTTAATGATCTTTCCTACAACTCCCGCTCCAACTGTTCTTCCGCCTTCACGAATAGCAAATCTTTGCTGTTCTTCAAGCGCAATAGGAGCAATAAGTTTTACGGTTAACTTTGCGGTATCCCCGGGCATCACCATCTCTGTTCCTTCTGGAAGTTCTACTTCTCCTGTAACATCGGTAGTTCTCATATAGAACTGTGGTTTATACCCCTTGAAAAATGGTGTATGTCTTCCACCTTCATCTTTTCCTAAAATATATACTTCTGCTTCAAAGTCGGTGTGAGGAGTAATCGATCCTCCTTTTGCTAAAACCTGACCTCTTTCAATATCGTCTTTCTTTGTTCCGCGAAGTAAAAGACCTGCATTATCTCCAGCCATTCCTTTATCAAGACTCTTGTTAAACATCTCGATACTTACCACTGTTGTTTTAGCGGTAGCACGAAGTCCAACGATCTCTACTTCTTCTCCGGCATTAATGGTTCCTCTTTCAATTCTTCCTGTAGCTACCGTTCCTCTACCTTCGATTGAGAAAACATCTTCAACCGCCATTAAGAAAGGTTTATCAATATCTCTTTCTGGTTCTGGGATATAACTATCCATTACATTTAATAGTTCCATAATAGGTTCTAACGCTTTGTCGTCTGCGGTAGTTGCCTCAAGTGCTTTCAATGCAGAACCTCTGATAATTGGAGTTTCTTCTCCTGGGAACTCGTACTTTGTCAAAAGCTCTCTAATTTCTGATTCAACAAGATCAATCATTTCTGGATCATCAACCATATCAACTTTATTCAAAAATACTACTAATGATGGAAGTCCAACTTGTCTCGCAAGAAGAATGTGTTCTCTGGTTTGTGGCATGGGGCCATCAGTTGCAGAAACAACCAAAATTCCTCCGTCCATCTGAGCAGCACCGGTAATCATGTTCTTGACATAGTCTGCATGTCCAGGACAATCGATATGTGCATAGTGTCTGTTTCCTGTTTGATATTCTCTGTGTGAAATAGAGATTGTCAGTCCTCTTGCCTTTTCTTCTGGAGCAGAATCAATTTCTTCAACACTAGTTTTTTTCCCTAAAAATCCTTTTAGGAAAAGTGTATTAATAAGAGCCGCGGTAAGAGTTGTTTTACCGTGATCAACGTGCCCGATAGTACCTACGTTAAGGTGGGGCTTACCTCTTTCGAATTGTTCTTTGGCCATAATTTTTTTGGTTTTTCACCTTTAAATTAAAGATTAATAATTATTTTTAAAATCGCTCTAAAATGTTACACTATTTTTCTAAAAAACTCAAGTGCCTATCTTCCTTTCTCAATAATTGCTTGTGCAATGTTATAAGGAACCTCTTTGTAAGAATCAAATTCCATTGAATAATTTCCTCGTCCCTTGGTAAGTGATCTTAGCGTTGTCACATATCCAAACATTTCAGAAAGAGGAACTTTTGCACGAATAATTTTCTGTGCTCTTTTTCCTTTTGTTTCCTCCGTACATTCGACCTCTCCTCTTCGTGAAGAAATATCTCCCATCACATCTCCAAGATATTCTGGAGAAATGGTTACCTCCACCTTCATAAACGGTTCAAGCAAAACAGGATCCGCTTTTCTATATGCTTCTTTAAATCCCATTGATCCAGCAATTTTAAAAGCCATCTTTGATGAATCGACTTCGTGATATGATCCGTCGTAAAGAGTGACTTTAATATTTACAATTGGGTATCCCGCTAAAACTCCTTCATCCATAACTTCTTCAATACCTTTTTCAACAGCAGGAATATATTCTTGAGGAATAATTCCTCCTTTGATTCCATCAACAAACTCAAGTCTTTTGTCTCCTTCGGGAAGTGGTTCAATTCGTAACTTGACATGCCCATACTGACCACGCCCTCCGCTCTGTTTGATATACTTACCTTCTTCATCCGCTAGTTTGCGAATTGTTTCTTTATAAGCAACCTGTGGTTGACCTACTTGCGCTTCAACCTTAAATTCTCGTTTCATTCTATCAACAATAATTTCAAGATGAAGTTCACCCATTCCTGAGATAATCGTTTCTCCAGTGTCCATATCACCCTCAACTCTAAAGGTAGGATCTTCTTCTGCAAGTCTTCTTAAAGCAAGTCCCATCTTTTCCTGGTCTTCTCTTGTTTTCGGTTCAACCCGAATAGATACGACCGGCTCAGGGAAAAATATCTCCTCTAGGACAATAGGACAATTTTCATCAGATAATGTATGTCCGGTAGATGTCCCTTTAAGTCCTACCGCGGCAACAATATCTCCTGCATAAATTTCTTTTAGTTCTTCGCGTTGATCAGCGTGCATTCGCAGTATCCTGCTAATACGTTCTTTATCTCCAGTATTTGCATTAAGAATGTAAGAACCACTAGAAAGTTTTCCAGAATAAACACGTAAAAATGTAAGACTACCAACAAAAGAATCGTTTGCTAGTTTAAAAGCAAGTGCTGCGAACGGTTCCTCATCGATAAGCTTTCTTTCTTCTTCTTTTTCTGTTTTCGGATTTACTCCTTTAACTGGAGGCAAGTCATCGGGTGAAGGAAAGTAATCGCAAATCGCATCTAACACCGGTTGCATCCCTTTGTTTTTTAAAGCTGTTCCACAAAAAACAGGAACGGCATGATAGTTTAAAACCGCTTTTCTTAAAACCGCTCTAACTTCGTTTTCGTTAATCTCTCCTCCATTCATATATCTTTCAAAAAGTTCTTCGTCTTCAGTAACAATCTTCTCTAGCATTTCGTTTCTCCATTTTTCTACCACCTCTTTCATATTTTCAGGAACATCCTCTTCTTTTATTTCCTGTCCGAATTCTCCTTCAAAGGTAATAAACTTTCTTTTAACAAGATCAATAACCCCTTTAAAGTTTTCTTCTTCTCCAACAGGAAGTTGCATCGCAATCGCGTCAGGAGTAAGCTTCTCTCTAATAGAGTCAAGAGAGTCTTCAAAGGAAGCACCGGTTCTATCAATTTTATTGATAAGACAGATTCTAGGAACATTATGTTTGTCTGCCTGTCTCCAAACGGTTTCAGATTGTGGCTCTACTCCTGCTACACCATCAAAAATAACAACTGCGCCATCTAAAACGCGCATTGATCTTTGTACTTCTGCAGTAAAGTCGATATGACCAGGAGTATCAATTATATTTATTCTATATTTATTTTCTTGAGTTTGTTCTAAATGAGTTGGAGTCCAAAAACAAGTTGTCGCAGCGGAAGTAATTGTAATCCCACGCTCTCTTTCTTGTTCCATCCAGTCCATAATAGACTCTCCAGTGTGAGTTTCCCCAATTTTATGAGAGATTCCTGTGTAAAAAAGAATACGCTCTGTAACAGTAGTCTTTCCCGCATCAATGTGGGCAATAATACCAATATTTCTATATCTGCTGATAGGATATTCTCTGGGCATATTTTTATTTTGCAAGGTACGCAAAAGCCTTGTTCGCCTTCGCCATCTTATGCATATTTTCTTTCTTTTTAACCGCTTCGCCTTCGTTTTTAGACGCACTAACGAGCTCTTCAGATAACTTTTCACTCATCGCTTTCCCTTTTTTGGATTTTGCTGTTCCGGTAATCCAACGCATTGCTAAACTGAGAGATCTTTTCCTGCTAACTTTCATTGGTACTTGATAGGTTGCTCCTCCTACTCTTTTTGAACGTACTTCCATCGTTGGACAAACGTTCTCAACAGCCAATTCAAAAACCTCAAGTGGTTCTTTTTTTGTTTTTTCCTTTATATTATTAAAAGCTGTATAAACAATCTTTCTTGCAACATCTTTCTTTCCTTCGCGCATCACATGATTAACAAACTTGGAAACCATCGCGCTGTTATAAACCGGATCCGGAATAATTGGTTGTAATTTATAGCTTTTTTTGCCAGTTTCTTCAAACATCTTGTTTATTTTTTAGCTTTCTTTACGCCATATTTACTTCTACTTCTCTTTCTCGCCTCTACTCCCGTAGAATCAAGTGTTCCACGAACAACGTGGTATCTCACTCCTGGAAGATCTTTGACCCTTCCTCCTCTTATCAAGACAACAGAATGCTCTTGCAATTTATGACCTTCTCCTGGGATGTAGGCGGTAACTTCTGATCCATTTGAAACACGAACTCTTGCTACCTTACGAAGGGCAGAGTTAGGCTTTTTCGGAGTAGTTGTTGTTACCTTAATACAAACCCCTCTCTTGAAAGGAGATGGGTGGTAAGATTTTTTATTCTTTACATTATTAAAACCAAAAGAAAGAGCAGGAGATTTATCTTTCACCTTCACTTTTTTTCTTCCATTTTTTAAAAGTTGATTTATTGTCGGCATAATCTCTAAAAACGTTATCGGCTCGCAATTAAAAAAACAAACCTCGAAGGCTTGCAAACCTCTGCTGTCTTATACTACATAAAAAAAATAAAAAGTCAAATTTTTGTACGAGATGAGCACATAGGTAACACTTTAGCTGTTTTCTGATAGAACTGCCAAGGAGTATCATAGCCTAGAGCTTGATGAGGTCTAACGAAGATAAATTCTATCAACCATTCGGTGAGAGCTTTATTAAATTGTACCGGATCTGGATTAAAATTACCAAGAGCTATGAATTCATCTTTTAAAGTTCTGTTGAATCTTTCATTAGTAGGATTATCGGTAGGAGTATGGTTTCTAGACCAGTATTGACTAATGTTTAATTCCTGACAAGCTTTGATAAACTCTTTATGAAATTCAGAACCATTATCACTTAGAACATTAAGAAAGGAACCATCTAACAAGAAGAACATTCTTCTTAGGAAGTCTGAAGCATTCCTAGAACTTTTAGTGGTATACATTCTAGCAAAAGGTATTTTAGAAACAGTATCTGTAGCAGTTAGGATATATCTCTTCATTCCATTCCAATAGATAACAATTGTATCTAGGGCTATTAAATATCCAGGAAAGGGTTTCTTTTTAAGCTCTGTGATTCTCTTTTTAGCTTGATTTCTTTTTCTTTTCTTTTGGAGCTTTTCGTTCTTAATAGGATGAAAGTATAGTTTGTATTTCTTAATAGTATATTGTATTTTCCAAGAAGATATATCTTCTTGATATATATTACTGTATAATCTCTTTAACTTCATCTTTCCCCATCTAATGTGTTTCTTTCTTAATTCCACTACTCTTGATTCTTCTAATGAAGTGATCTCTTTTTGTCTTTTGTTCTTTGGAGCTTTAGATCTATCTTCTAATGTCTTGAGATTAGCTGGATCAAAGATGTTCTTCCATTTATGAAAGGTTTTAGCTGAGATTCCAAAATGTCTTGATGTTAGAGAAGCATTGTGTTTAGCTTTAGTTTCGTAATATATAAACCATTCTAATCTATTCTTGGCTTGTTTAGAAAAATTTAATGTTTCAGCTATCTTTCTCCATCTAGTATATTTACCTAATAATATTAATGGCTTGGGTATGAAAAAGCTGTGTCCTCTCCATGTCCTTTTAGTGGTACAATTAGTCATAAGACGAGATTACATAGGTTAATTGTTAATCTTACCCACTATTTTACCAGTTTTTGGTAAAACAAGGGTGTTACCTATGTATCTCATCTTATTCAACTTCTCTCATTTTCTACACATGTTATACACTAAAATTAAAAAACAGTATCATCAGAATATCGCCAATCTATTTCCATCATCTCATATAAATGTTTTTCATTTTCAATTAAGATTTTGGGAACAATCTCAACCTTGCCTCCAATCTTCTTCCAAAATCTTATCCCTTCCATTGTTTGTTTAAAGCTTCCACGTACTCCGGTAAGTTTATCATGAGTTGTCGCATTGTGCCCATAGATAAAAACAACTAATTTGCAAAGCCCTGCAATTTTTAGAGAGTTTGCATAATTTTTATAAAAGAACATTCTTCCATTGGTCCAAAGAGTTATTTTTTCCCAACCCTTCTTTTTAGCAAAAACGATAATTTTTGGTAACTCTGACATCAATGTCGGTTCTCCTCCAAGAAGAATTAACTCTTTTTTATTTTTTTCTTCTTCAATAATTTTCAAAATTTCCTTTATATCAAAAGAGGTTTTAATAGGAAGATATATATCTTCTTTAAAAACATTTCTTATATTTTCTTTGTCAGTAATTCTAAGGTAGAGAGGCTTGTTCTGCCTAAATTCCTCGTATAATTTTCTAAGTTCAATTTGTGTTCTTTTAGAATCACGATATTTACGACTAAAATACATAATTTCATTAAGACTGGATCGGTAAAAATATTGAGGTATCTTTTTATAAAGATAAAAAAGTCGATGTAGTATATAAAATCTTTTTTCGTTTTCAGCTTTAATTTCTTCCCATTTTTTTCCTCCAATTTCGTCATACTCTGGGAGATCAGAAGGTGTATGATAAGAAAAATTCTTGCTTGTTTCCTCTTTTATTTTAATACCAAAATTCTCAGGGAAATTTCGAACAAAACATCTTTCCATACGAAAAATACTGATAGAAATTTGATCAACTAAATCAATATTTTTTTGAATAAAAGAAATAGTTTTTTGGAAATCTTTTTCTTCCTCCCCGGGAAATCCAACAATGACATAACAAAGTTTAAAAATTCCATTTCTATCTAATTCTTGAATAAGATTCTCAACCATTTTTCTCTTAGTTCCTTTTTTCATTAGTGCAAGTATACGATCACTTCCTGATTCCAACCCTATAGTAACCGCCCTAAAACCTGCATTGGCCATCAAAGAAACATCATTGGGAGAGAAGTTGCCTCGAACACATCCGGTAAGTGTTAAATCTAATTTTGAATCTATTAATTTTGAGCAGATATCTCTAAAAATATTTTCTTCGCAATGAATATATTCATTATAAATAGCAAAAAATGGTGTTTTAAATTTTCTTTTAAGAGCAATCAAATCGTCGATAATTTGTTCTGTTGATTTTTTAAATATTTTTTTTTGAACAGAAGGAATTATAGAGTTCCCACAAAAGGCGCAATTATAAAGACAGCCATAAGAATAAATATAAGGAATAACGAGATTTTCCGTAAAATTATGAAAAGCATAATTTCTTGGTATTTTGGTGTATAGGTCAAGTGGAAAACCATTAAAATCAGGCTTATTTTTGAGAGTGACGTTAGGATTATCCATATTTATAAAAATCTTTTTCCGCTCTCTGACAGTCTTTTTT
>Ga0208648_1002951_pt1 | contig 11167 bp, 9 predicted proteins | sample AntAceMetag02UKL_FD_184772 | JGI IMG/M metagenome (GOLD analysis project Ga0208648, IMG submission 184772) | Saline lake microbial communities from Ace Lake, Antarctica - Antarctic Ace Lake Metagenome 02UKL (SPAdes) (version 2) | ecosystem: Environmental > Aquatic > Non-marine Saline and Alkaline...
AAATATAAAAAATAATAAAAAATGTGATGGAAAATTCAAATTGCTGAATAAATTGTCAATAAAAGTTTGATTACAACCTGAAAATAAATACTTTTAAGAGATTTAGGATTCTATTTTTTCAAGTGGAAATAATATCTTTTTAATCCTGAAAGGATTTAATGTTAATAGCCGTAAATTGAATCTATGAGAAAGAGATTCGAGAAATCAAACAATCCTAATAGGATTGAATGTAAGTGAGTGATAGATGAGATATCCTTTTATTCAACTCTTTCAGAGTTGTGTATTGTCTCTTATTTTATTCCACAAGATTCTCTTATGGTTATTAACATTAAACTCTTTTAGAGTTTCTATTCTTCATTTTTCCTTTGCGTTCTTTGCGTCTTTGCGAGAATCTTTATTTTCACGACAATCCCGAAAATCGGGACAGGCTTTGTTGATAAGTTTGGAATCGTAAGCGTCTAAACACTCGCTCTTTTTTAGAACTAAAAAAGCCGTGAATTTCACGGCTTAAATTTCAAAAAGCTTATTTTCTACAGAGAAATCGCTTCCACCGGACATTCGTCTATACAAGCTCCGCAGTCAACGCATTTTTCTGCATCAACTTTGGCTTTTTCATCCACCATTTCAAGAGCTTCTGTGGGGCAAGATTCAATGCAAGCTCCGCATCCAATGCAGGTTTCTTCGTTTATTACTACTGCCATTTTTCCTCCAATTCATACAAATCTGGGGCAAAAATATTCAGGGTTATTTTTATATCAAGTTTTTTATTAGGAAGTTCGGAGAGATTAGTTTAGCTTGCCACGAAGGACACGAATGAACACGAAGAATAGAATATTAATCAAATCACAATTGTGTTTACAAACCTTGAAAAGGATTAAAAGTATTTTCTTCCTGCTGAACCTTTTCAACGGTTAAAACTCCGGTAGCCAACATAACAATTGAAAAGTACAACTTAGCTATGCCTAAATCATATTGCTTCGATAATTCGTTGGATGACACTCCTCCATACCGATTTCCGCAACTCGAACTTTTTTTTCTGTGTCGTTTGATATACATTTTTCCCAAAGATAAAGCATATACTTTCACACTTTTCAGGTATTAAGCTAATCTACATTATTTAACCATATGTAACAAAAGTAATTACTTTATCAATTTTACTTCTGTTTAAATTTTTGAAATAAATAAACTTCTTGACACTTTTCATCAATTTTTGCTTCAAAAGGTTGTAATAAAAATCGTCCCACAATATTTAAAATCTTGTGGGAGAAATATATGAAATTAAAAAAGCAATTAAAAATCATTATTATTCTATTCATCGTCTTAGTAGATATTTTAGCAATTAAGGAAAATTCAGAGCTATTAGCGAAATTAAAATTTAACACTATTGCTATCTGTGATGCTCGAGCTTTTGTAGATTCGAATGTTACTATACAGATTGATATTGAGAATTATGAGAAATTTGACTATTACAGCACTAATTGCAGAAACCAAACTCCAATTTTCACATGATGGAATTTAATTTTGCTTATAAAAAAAATAGTACTAATAGCACTTTTTGTTGTTGTATTTGCATTACACTCATTTGCTACCACTTGGCATGTGTATAATGGAGCCTCAATTCAAAATGTAATAACTAATCTCGCTGTACATGGAGACGAAATACATGTACATAGTTATTCACCTGACAATGATTATGATGGTTTTGATTTTGAAGGAAAGGATCTAAAAATTTTAGGTCAGGGATATCCTAGGCCTATAATCAATGGTGACCTTAGTTCACCGCCTTTAGAGATTGTGATAGATATGACATCTATAGAAAATCAAGATCCCTTTACAGAAGCTACTCCAGAATTAAAAGGTTTTAAAATCATCGGCAGCAATACTGCAACAGGTGTGTTGCTTACTGACCTCACCGGATTGAAAGCTACAATAGAAAATAACATCATTGATGGGCTTGATGAAGCAATTTATGTGGGAGATAATCAAAATACAATTAAGATCTATTTGAATGAGTTTCTAAACAATAATTATGCATATTATAGCGAAGAAACATCAGCTAATCAAGGATTTGCAGATGATTTTGATTGTAATATTGTTTATGATAACGATAATGGTCTTTATCTTGGTAATCTATCAAATACCGGAGCTTTAGGTAATTCGTTTTATAATAATGATACTGGAATTTTTAATTCGCTGTCCAGTAACCTTGTTATTAATAGTTCCATTATTTATGGAAATAATACTCAAATTGACAATAATGGTACTCTAACTGTAACATATTCAGATATCGAAGATGGTTACGCAGGTGACGGCAATATTGATGCTGATCCTTTATTCTGTTTTGAATATCCATATGAATACTACTTAATGGAAGGCAGTCCCTGTATCGATACGGGCGATCCCACTGAATACGATTTAGATGGAACCCGTCTGGATATGGGTTGGCATCTTACTGATACAGATATTAAGTATTCTGAAGGTGAACACTGGAACTGGGTATCTTACCCGCGTTTATATAGGTCAGATAATGCCAGTGTAGATGTAGTACCACTTCTTGAAAACTTTCTCGATTGGGATTTTCATCTAGAAATGTTATATGATGTTATATTCTTCATTGATCCAACCTTAGAATATACAGTTTTAGGTAGTGATTGGGATCCAGATTCTTATGATGTTAAATCCTCATTGGGTTATAAATTGGATCCTGATGATTCTGGGGATCATTATCTCCCTACAGTTAATAATGCTTCAAGATTACCAGATGATTGGGAACTGTCCTATACATTGGAAGAAGAAGATGATTGTTGGATGGGTTACTGGCTGCCTTATACTCAGAACATTGAAGATGCTTTCGGAGATTTCTTTGACGATCTCGTATCAGTTTCATCTGAGGATTGGTTATATGAATATTCAGAAGAAGAAACACCTACGTCCTCCACGACCGATAAAAACATGGTTTATGGCAAAGGTTATGTTGTAGTTTTCGAAACTGACATTGAAGGTTTTTATTGGACAGATGCTACCAGTAGAGGTTTAAGAGGTGGTGGTGGTTCCAGGCCTGTTCCTCAATATTTCACTTTTGATGATCAGCCCAGTTATGAAGCTATCGATGTGATGAGCATTCCATCGAATGTTATTGAAATTGGTGTTTTCGAAGATGATGTTTGTATTGGAGCGGTAGTCGTTCAGGATACTTGTGAACAAATTTTAGCTTATTCTACTATTGCCAACAGAAATTATGTCCCACTTACATTTGAAGTAATCACAAACAATCGTGGTGAAAATCTTATTGTAAGTGATTATAGTGTTATGAATAAAGAAACAGGACGCTATGAGAATCGTTCTCTCATTTCTGGTCAGCAGAGAAGTTCTGTTGTTATGTTTGGTAATTTTGAAGATCCTCAAAACAAAACACCTGGTATTGATAAAGTTATTCTTCATGGCAATTATCCCAATCCTTTCAATCCCACAACAAGTATTTCCTTCTCATTGCCGGCAGAGCAAAATATTGAATTGATAATTTACAACCTGAAAGGTCAAATAGTATGCAAACTTGTTCAAGGTCAATTCACTTCCGGTGAGCATTCAGTAACCTGGGATGGAAAAGATAATGAAGGTAAAAATGTCGGTTCCGGTTTGTATCTCTACAAACTCAAAACCAATGATCAAGTTTTTTCGAAGAAAATGTTACTCTTGAAATAAACCTAAAGGCAGGCGACAATTCACGTTGTCGCTTGCCTATTACTTATTATCCCCCTGTTAAGGGGGAAGATCGGTTTATCCGATCAGGGGATTAAAATTAAATCAAAACTTATAATTTTTATCGTTTTTGTTAGTATTTATTCGCTGCTAAATTCCACCATATGGGAGATCAAACAAGACGGCACCGGCAACTTCACCACTATCCAGGAAGGAATAGATGCTGCTGCTAATTCAGACACTGTTCTCGTTTATCCTGGTATCTATTATGAAAATCTCGAAATCATTGAGAAATATATAACTCTTGGCAGCCTTTATCTTACCACAGGTGATGAGATATGGATTTCTTCTACAATTCTTGATGGTAATGAAACCTCAAGTGTTATTCGTTTAGAAAATACTTCTATTTATTGGGATGTTTTTATCTCAGGCTTTGTAATTCAAAATGGTATTGGTTATTTTTTTAGTTCAGGTCGTGCAGGCGGTGGTGTATTTGCCTGGGAATCTAACTTAACAATTGATAAATGTACAATACAGTATAATCAAGCAGATGAGGCAGGTGGTGGTATAGCATTAGGAAATTCTTTTTTAGATTTATCAGGTAGTACAATTAGGTTCAATGAGTGTCATGAATTTGGTGGTGGGTTACTCATAGGAGCTCAATGTTCTTCTGTAGATTTTGACACTGAAGATTTAAATAACATATATTTGAACTATTCTTCCAGAGGAAATGATATTTTTATAACTCAAGGTTGCCCTTATCAGGAAATTATTGTTGATACATTTACTGTAATTAACCCTGATGATGAGTATTATTTCATTTTTCCAGGTTCAGGTGGTGCAGGAATACCTTTACCAGGTCAATATTCTACTAACATTCAGCATGGTTATGTAGAACAAGCAGATCAAGATGTATATGTGTCACCTGATGGTGACAACAATAATAGTGGTCTTTCTGAATCTGAACCGTTACAATCGATTTCTTTTGCATTAGTAAAGATAAATGCAGATAGTCTAATTCAAAGAACAGTTCATATAGCAGATGGTGTATATTCTGTTTCTCAAAATAACCAGGTATGGCCTATGCAGATAAAGAGTTATATCAACATCGTTGGTGAATCCAGGGAAAATACTATTTTAGATGCTGAACTAACAGAAGGTTTTTTTAAAGGCAAAAGTGGGCAAAAAAATTATAGTATAGAGAATTTATCTTTATTAAATCATAGAGATATAAATGATATTAATTTAAATCGTAACACAAATGTTTATATAAATAACATTTATATGGCTAATAGTGAATTAGCAATATCGATATTCATTCATTTCAACGATATATCACTTAATAATATTACTATTGAAAACTGTCATATGGGCGGTATTTATTACTATTCTCCAAATCTCACAGGTGAATTTACATTACAAAATATTAAACTTAGAAATAATTATGCTAATGTCCCATTATATTGTTATAGGGGAACTACTATTTCAGATTCACTTACTGTAAATATTATCAATTCAGAAATTACCGATAACGTGGAAATATGTCCTGACTGGCTTCCTCGATCTTCAGCAGTAAAAGTAAGTTGGAGCACAAAATTAAATTTGATAAATTCTACTATTGGTAATAATGCCAGCTTATACACTGGAGCTGCTGTTTTATTGGCGTTGCATTCTGAAGCGAATATAGTTAATTCAATTGTATATGGAAATGAACCTTATAATCTCGGACTTACTGAAGGTCCAAATACATTAACTGCCAACAATTCACTTATTGGAGGAGGACAGTACAATCAGCTAATTGGCGGGAACAATTATATCTACTGGCATGAGGACACAATGCTTGATGAAGATCCTCTCTGGCTTGGTACGGGTTATGAGTGGCCTTATGCTCTCTCAGCAAATTCTCCCTGCATCGATACTGGTACTTTGGATTTGCCTTATGGAGTTGAGCTTCCAGCCTATGATTTGGCAGGCAACCCCCGCGTTTGCGGTAGCGGTATCGACATGGGTGCTTATGAATTTCCCGGCATTGCAGCACCCATTAACCTGGAGATCTATAATGCAACACTTTACTGGCAACTTCCTACTGGTTATCTGGCTTCCGGCTTCAATATCTATCTCGATGAAGAATATCAAACAACATTAAGCAGTACGGTCACAGAATACACTTTTACGGACTTAATCGAAGGTCATACTTACATTGCCGGTGTTTCTGCTTTGTATGGTACAGAAGAAACAGTTGTAATAAATCTGGAATTCATCTATGATCCAGTTGGCACGGAAGTAGAAATTCCCATCTCACAAATTCAGATCACCAATTATCCTAATCCGTTCAATCCGGATACAAAAATATCATTATTTTTACCAGAATCTGGAAATATAAAACTCGAAATCTTTAACGTCAAAGGGCAGAAAGTTAAAACTCTCATCGATGCATTTGTCAGCAAAGGCAAGTTCGAAACCACTTGGAATTGCAGAGATATTTCAGGGAAGAAAGTTGCCAGTGGTGAGTATTTCGCAAAGCTCAAAATTAATGGAGAAGAGGTTGCAGTCCGGAAGATGCTACTACTTAAATAGTGACAAATGTCCCTCCAGTTGGATTATATTATCAAAACCCCAGCTTGTAAAGATATTCTATTTTATCCTGAACGAGGATTTATTCGCCCTTTGTATAGTGTCTGTTTGTAAACCATTTTAAAGATTATATTCTATCTTTCAAAAAAAAATTAACTGCATTCTCGTACGAAAATTGAGCAATTTGTTTGGGAGATAATCCCCTGATTTCAGCAATTTTTTCTATAATATAACGAAGATTAAGAGGAGAATTCCTTTTTCCTCTTTTGGGAACCGGACTCAGAAAAGGAGAATCTGTTTCCACGAAAAATCTATCTAAAGGCACCATTCTAACAACATTTTCCTGTTTACTATTTTTATAGGTAATCGTTCCCGTGAAAGAAATAAACCAATCCTTTTGAATGATTTTTTCAGCGAAAATTTCATCACCGGAGAAACAGTGGAACACCACTTTTTGCGGATTATATTTCTTTAGGATTTCCAAACACTCTTCGTGAGCATCCCGATCGTGAACTATTATCGGTAAATTCAGTTCATTTGCCAATTTAACTTGTTCTTCAAACACTTTTCTCTGAACATCTTTGGGAGATAAATTCCGATAAAAATCTAAGCCAATCTCACCAATCGCAACCACTTTCGGATGTTGTGAAAGCTTTAAAATTACGTTTTTATCAAACTTGGAAGCATCGTGCGGATGATAACCGACAGAAGCAAAAACCCCTTCATATTTCTCCGCCAAATCAATACTTGCCTTCGATGTTTCTTCATCGATTCCAACATTGATAATATACTCGATTCCAGAGTTGAAGCACTGCTTTAAAATTTCTTTTCTATCATTCTTAAAATTGGAAAAATCCAGATGCGCGTGAGTTTCAAATATTTTCATAACAAACTTTTTTACTCCTTCAAATCGGGATTCAAAAACATCATAATTAGATCGATCTTAAAATTTTCATCCAAAAGAAAATTAATTTCTGCCAGATCATATTTTCCTGTTTCTGTTTCTCTGGCAACCAGATAGCTTTTAAATTCGATGAAATTATTAACTTTTTTCACTTCAAGAATACTGAAATAAAGAGTCCTGTCCGACCAATATTTGCTGAGCATCAGAAGCAGATTTTCATAAGAATAGATATCATAAATTTTCTTTTGCTCTTCTTTCACAACCAAAGTTGTAGAAACTTCATCCGCAGCTAATAAAAAATTCAAAAGCCTGCTGCCAATTGCCCGATGTTGATAAATCAATTGAGGAAGAAAAGGGGAAATCTTTTCAATTTCAAAATCACTCAATTTTGAGAGATCAATACATTCATCATTTTTCATTTTGAAAATCTTGTTCTCAAGTTCATATTCCGAAGAAGGAAAAAAAACTATTCCATCGTCATTTGCAGAAACTTCTATAAATAAATCACTAAAAATATTTGTCTGAAAAGGATTCGTTATTAAATCATATTTCTTGTCTTCAAATTCAATTTTATGCTTTGGAAAATCGCTTTTGAAGAATCCTAAAACATCTTTGATTTTATTATTCAAAATTTCACGAGATTGTTTAAATTTGTAATATTTTGCAATAAATAGCGATAGATTAAGTTTAAGTAAATCTCTCTTTTCTTCTTCAATTTCTTGGTTTGATGGCAAAACCGGTTTTTTGAGAAACAGTTTTGGGGGAAGTTTTTTGATAAGTTTCGATGGTTCTTCCGGAAATTCCATTTTCGATAATTTTTGTATTACTTCGAAAGCCACAGGAAAAGAGACAATAATTTCATTCTCTTTTTCATCGAAAATTTTGAATGTAATATAATTATCAGCAAAAATATGTTCAACAGATAAAATAGCTATCCTGTGTTCTTTCCAAATATCCCGTAACAATCCTAAAGCCTTCTCTCCAGCCACATTCATAAACACCAGTTTTATTTCAGTTGTTTCCAGAAAATCCTGGGAAAACGTGCTGTCAGAGCAATTGAAACAATAAATAAATGATTCAAAATTTTTCCAGTATTTTACAAATTCCCTATCTTCGATTTTCCGAAATCTACTCAGATTTTCCCTCTGATTATAAATCTTCCAGTTCTGCCAATCATATTCTACGCCAATATCTTTGTTAAGCGAATCTTTAAAGGTTTTTGAGATGTTATCTTTTTGAAATAGTGCTTTAATATGGGAAGGGAAATCACCTTTCTTCATCCATGATTTATACAAATCATACTGGTATTTATCAATAAAATCTTCAACCGACGGATCAAATGCAAAAACCGATCCTGAAAATATCAGTAAAAAAATAACCCAAAATTTAACTTTGATTTTATTTGACATATCTTGCCTTAAATGCTTTTTAGGACGAGTAAATTTTGAAATAGAATCAGGTCAATAAAATTTGAAACTAGATTCAAATTAGATTTTCTGAAATATTTTCAGAGATCTATCTATTTTTGGGGAGATGCATTATGATGAAAGCAGAGAAAGACTTGAAGCGGATTAAAGAATTTTTTGAATTGAACAAAACAGATTTCAATCTGAGAAAATACCATAAACCCGTACTTGTTTATGATGTTGTGGATGACAAAGTTCGATACTCTCTATGGGAAATGGAAATTCTCGATAGATTCGGACTGAAAAACGTTGATGGCTGGGATAAAACCGAAAATATTATTTTTTGTCCGGATTGGATGCAGGGAAACGATGAAGATGAAGATGAAGATGATTTTGATGATGATGATGATTTATAGCTTTTTTTTAAAATTATAATTTTGAGCAACAATTCCTGAAATAATAAAAACCAATCCGATTATTGAAGAATAAAGAATTCTTTCTTTCACAATTTTTGAAATAATGAATAAAGACAAAAATGGAGCTAAGAATATTAAATTGCTGACTTTGGCAGTTGTTCTGGAAAGACTCAATGCTTTCAGCCAGATGATAAATGTTATTCCCATTTCAAATATACCAATATAAATTACTCCCATAATTCCTCTGAAATCAGGAAAAACTATTTTAGAAAATAGAATGTTCGCAATAGTTATAAAAATCAATCCAAACAAGAAATTTAAGAATAATTTCATTTCTCTATCTCTTTTATCTTTCATGTTGTAAATCCAAAAAAGAGACCAGACTACAGATGAACCTACAGCCAAACCGACTCCCAATGGATTTGAAAAACTGAAAGTTGAGAAATCACCTCGTGTAGCAATTATCAAAACACCGAAAAAACTTAATAAAATAGCCCCGAAAGCTTTAATAGAGATTTTTTGTTTAAGCAGCGGAACAGATAAAATTACTAGTGTAATTCCCCAAATATAATTCAAGCTCTGAGCTTCTTGAGCTAAAAGAAGCGAATACGCTTTTAATAAAACAAGATAATACAGAAACGGATTCAAAAATCCCAAAACAGCAGAATAAAAATATTCTTTAGATGTGAATTTTATCACTAAGCTCAACTTGCCTTGAAAAGAAATAATTATAAAAAGAACAACAACTGAAACCAATGTGGCATAAAACTGCAATTGTAAAAAATTCAGGTATCTTAATGAAATCTTAAACGCTGATGCAATTGTTGACCAGAAAAGAACAGCTAATAATGCTAAAAAATATGCTTGCTTTTGTCTTTTCATATCAAATTCATAAAAACTTCAATACCCACATTTATCGCCTTCTCGTCCGGTAGAAATTTCGTTGAATGCAAATCGTGAACTTCTCCCTGATTTGCACCCAACCAGAATAATAATCCTCCATATTTATCGGCAAAAAAACCAAAATCTTCACCAGTTAAAACTCTTTCTGCCGGGATAAAGTTTATATTTAAATCACTGATTCTGTGCTTGAATTTTTGATAAAGAGCGGCATCATTATTAACCGCAATAAAAGAAGACAGATAGCTTATTTCTGCTTTTACTTTATGGTTTTCAGAAGCTTCTTCGGTGCTCATTTTTAGTATAGTTTTAATCTTTTTTTTATCATTTGGAGTATAACTCCGCATTGTGCCTTCGAAAATGCAGTTTGCTGCGATTGCATTTACAACTGTTCCAGCTTGCATTTTTCCAAATTCACAAATAACAGAATCTTCAAATGAAGTTTCTTTCATTTTTTTATGAAAAATTTGATAAAACTCCACTCCTGCAGCAAGAGCATTATGTCCTTTTTCAGGGTGAGCAACATGAGCGCTTTTACCCTCAAAACAAACATGAAATTCTTCTGTATCTGCAAAGAAAATACCGGATTTTGTAGATACGGTTCCAACCGACAAGGCACCATTCACATGCAAAGCATAAGATTCAAATATTTCAAATTTATCCCAAATCTCGGATTCAAGAATTTTTTGTGCTCCTCCCAAACCTTCTTCAGCAGGTTGAAATAAAAAAAGTAAATTCTGTTCTATTTTCTCATGAACAACTTTCTCAATTAATCCAATTAGGATTGTCATGTGAATATCATGTCCGCAGGCGTGCATCCTGCCTGGATGAAGAGATTGGAAATCACAGTTGGTTTCTTCGAAAACAGATATAGCATCCATATCGCTGCGAAATAGTTTATACTTTCCATCACCATTTGAGAATTCAACCAAAATACCCGGAATATCAAATTCGTGGATTTTAATGTTACCGAATTGTTTGAGAACATTTAAAATATACTTTTTAGTTTTGAATTCCTGCAATCCGATTTCTGGGATTTTGTGTAGTTCTTTTCTTATTTGATATAAATTTAGCATTATTTTTCCTTTATTTTTTTTGAATTTCCTGAGGAGTTAAAATTTTGTCAATCGTTATCATTTGCTTGACACGAAAAGGTGCAAGAAATTTTGGTTATTTGTGTGCCCCCGTAGCTCAGCAGGATAGAGCAGTTCCCTCCTAAGGAAAAGGTCGTGCGTTCGAATCGCGTCGGGGGTACCACTATTATTTGT
>Ga0208648_1002952_pt1 | contig 11164 bp, 7 predicted proteins | sample AntAceMetag02UKL_FD_184772 | JGI IMG/M metagenome (GOLD analysis project Ga0208648, IMG submission 184772) | Saline lake microbial communities from Ace Lake, Antarctica - Antarctic Ace Lake Metagenome 02UKL (SPAdes) (version 2) | ecosystem: Environmental > Aquatic > Non-marine Saline and Alkaline...
ACCGCAGAGGATTTATCCCGATATTGAGAAAATGCGTTTTGAGTAAGATTATGATTATGATTATGAAATAGGGGCGTTATTTCGTTCAGCTACTAATTGAGAAACGAAGGACATCACAGTGTGATGGAAAAAGGGACAAAGGATAAAGAAACAGTCAGGTGGAGCATCAAGTGGAAGCTTATGGGCATTATTACGCTCCTGGTGCTGGCACTGGTGACCCTTTTGTCCTACACCCAGATCTCGTCTCAAAGAAAGATTCTGGAGATGGAGCTGAACGAGAGGATTGCGCTTATGCGGGCAAACCTCATAGAGCGCGGAAAGAGCTTTATCATCAATCTCTCCCAGCAGATCGAAAACGACCTGGCCGCTTTCAATCTATCCGGGGTGATGCAGGCCCTCAAAGAAAGCTCGGAGAGCAACAGGGAAATCAAATACACGATTTTGATGGATTCCTCGGGCGTGGTTTTTATGGACACCCACAGGCCGGAACTCATCCAGACCCAACTGACCGGGGAGCGCGACAGGAGGGCGCTGGATCAGAGCAAGGTGGCGGTGATGACCTACAGGGAGGGAGATGAATCGATTATTGAAATCGTAAATCCCTTGCAGATCAGCACAGCACCCTGGGGTGCCTTAAGACTCATTTACACCCTGAAACTCCTTGAAAATGAGATAGAGATCTCTCGCAAACAGATTCGGCAAGAGATTAAGCGGATGATTTACCGGTCTATTCTGACGTCCCTCTTGTTTCTCGGGGGATGTCTTCTGCTCGTCTTTATCCTGTCAACAAGGTTCTCGAAACCACTCATTCGCCTCACCGAATCGGCCAGAAAGCTTTCAAAAGGCGATTTTTCCATCTCATCGGACATCCAAATCCGCTCGAGGGACGAAATCGGCGTCCTCGGGGCCAGTTTTGTTGAAATGAGCAAAGATTTAGAAAGTTCTTATAAAAAGTTAGAGGAATACAGCAACCGGTATCGCGCACTGTTCGAATATTCCCCCACCTCACTGTGGGAGGAAGATTTCTCAGAGGTCAAGCTCTACATTGATGGGTTACGGGACAAAGGGATTCAGGATTTCAGAGTGTATTTCAACGATCATCCTGAAGAACTCAAGCATTGCACCGATATGATTAAGATTTTGGACGTGAACGAATCGACTTTGAAGCTCTATGAGGCCGACACTAAGGAGGTCATGACACAAAACCTTGACAAAATCTTGACGAACAAATCCCATGACATCCTGAAAGAGCAGGTATTGACTATTGCGGAAGGGAAGGCCTTTGAAATCCAGTGTGTCAACAGAACACTGACGGGCAAGGAAATCACCGTCCTGATGAAGGCCTCCATACCGCCAGGATATGAGACAACCTGGGCCAAGGTCCTTATTTCTGTTCACGACCTGTCAGAGCGAATGCGAGCCGTATTCCTCAAAGATATGTTTGGCCGTTATCTCTCTGAAGAGGTGACGAACACGCTTCTGGAAAACCCGGACCTGGTGAACCTTGGGGGTGAAAAACGGAGCGTCACCATCATGATGTCCGACCTCCGTGGTTTTACCTCTCTTGCCGAACGTCTGGAGCCTGAGCAGGTTGTTCAAGTCTTGAACACCTATTTCGAAATCATGGTTGAGGTCCTTCTGAAATACAACGCCACCATCAATGAAATCATCGGCGACGCGCTCTTAGTGATTTTTGGCGCCCCGCAAAAAATGCCGGACAGGGCGGAGCGGGCCATCGCCTGCTCCATTGAGATGCAAAACGCCATGGTCAAAGTCAATGAAGAAAACCGCCAACAGGGACTCCCGGAAATTGAGATGGGTATCGGTCTCAACGAGGACGAGGTGATTGTTGGGAACATCGGGTCAAGCAAACGCAGCAAATATGGGGTGGTGGGAAGCGGCGTTAACATGACAAGCCGCATTGAATCTTACTCCGTGGGCGGACAGATTCTGATCTCGGATTCGGTACGAAAACAGGCAGGCGAAATTTTGCGTATCGATGAACAACGGGAAATAATACCAAAAGGGGCCGAGGCGCCGCTCAAGATTTACGAGGTGGGCGGTATTGGCGCCCCGTATAACCTTGCCTTGGAGGAGAAAGATCCCTCTCTAATTGCTTTAGGGAGAAGGGTCCCCCTGCTTTACACCGCACTTGATGGCAAAGATGTGGGAAGAGAACAGCTCAATGGTCTTGTCAGCCGTCTCTCTAAGAAGGGCGCCGAGATTGAGCTGGAGGAACCCCTGGAACTCTTAGCCAACATAAAGATGAACCTGGGAGATGTTCCCGAGGAGTTGGCTTCCAAGGATTTTTACGGGAAGGTGATACAATGCATAGGGAAAGATGAACAGAGATACATCGTCCGATTTACTTCCGCCTCCCCCGAGGTTGCCGCTTATTTCCAGGCGCTCCGACAATATGGGGCCAAAGGAATGTCCGCAGAAAACATCTGATTTCATTTTATTTCGATGAGTAGCATAAGTCTCTCTAAACCAATGTAAGCAACGCGTTCGTTAGAGTGAGGGTTTCTATATTATACTGGAATTTGCACCCTCCCTAGAAAAACGGAAGGTTACATCTGGCAGTCCTAACCTTATGGGTGTCTGAAAAGCTGCTCTTTTTTTAATTTTCCTCTCTGTCTTTCTTTTCATCCGCTAATTCTAAAGTCATGTCATTGGGCCAACCAAACAGGAACCACACTTGTAAACGTCCTCCAAAATTTTCATATTTACGGATAGCTTCCCTGGAATCAGTGCAAAACCGGTTAACCTCTCCAATAATCTTGACATACTATCATCCATTTCCTGAGAACTTTAGATTTAAAAATAAGGGATTGACATCATGGTCTTTTCCTTATATTACAGTGTCTTAAAACATCACCCCTTGACCTCAACAACGAAAGGAGATCTTATGGCTGCAAAGAAAACCGCGAAAAAGGCACCGACTAAAAAGTCAACCAAGAAGGTAACAAAGCTATCATCCCCTGCCCGAAAGATACCAGCCGTTAAAAAACCTATGACCAAGACCGAAATCATCAATGAACTGGTCCAGAATACGGAACTCAACAAGAAACAAGTCTCTTCAGTGTTCGATGAACTGACTATCCTTATTGAACGTCATATCAAGAAACGCGCTCCTGGTAAATTCACGCTGCCAGGGCTTATGAAGATCGAGGTCAAGAAGCGACCTGCCACCAAAAAAAGAGAGGGTAGAAACCCACGGACAGGAGAAAAAATGATCATAAAGGCCAAACCTGCCCACAGAGTTGTCAGGATAAAGCCTTTGAAAAGGGTGAAGGATATGATTGGGTAATAGAGGAGGAAGGTCTTTTCCCAGAGATTGAAAAGGCGAGCTCAGGCTCGCCTTTTTCTATGGGTTTGAACAATCGGCCCCTTGTGGTTAGCTGAGTTATGGCATATCATGATGGTATCTAATCGTTTTCAGATGTTGATGTACTGTCAAGATATCAAGGACTGGGATCGGCCTGGAATTATTTAGTATACAAAGTATATCGCATATTGGGCAAATTTGTGTGTAATGCGAGTAAAACATCACCCGAACAAGCCACAATTAGCCCGTTAATTCAGAGTACATTACAACCATTGTGACGATAAAATACGGTCGAACATAACCAAGCTGGGGAACATACCTGATGGATTTGCTAAAGGCTGATGCACGATACCAAATGATACGGTGTGTATGGGTTTTTTTGTTCTTCCTAACACCGGGAGGATTTTCTGATGCCCAAGAAATCGATCCAGAAAGAATCTGAGCATAGGCCCAAAGAGGTAGCAACCGAGGCTGTTGAACCTAATAGGACGGAAAGCGGACAAGGGAAATCAGAAGAAGTTTTTCTTGCAAAGAAATCTCTAACGTTCATAGCCGGAATTCTGATTCTGTTTGGGCTGTACCTTTCCAGTTTTTACAGTTACCTGCTTTTCCACAGTCTCGCCGAGATTTTCAGTTTAACAAACAGTAGGCCCTATGTTTCAGAGGTCGGACCCAACCGGAGATACCCAGGCAATCTATCCAGGGTTTCTACTTTGAAGGGGGGGGTGGAGTTGATATATTCAAACTGTTTCTTCCCATCCCCATAATCAAGAATTACTCTCCTTTACAAACTTTTTTTCGCCACACCTAATTTCTTGACGGTTTGGATCGTGTCGATTCTGGTTGTTTGACTCGGTCGGCACAGTGACCGATTACATGGGCGAGATGCCTTTTGCGGCTCCGAAGAGATCGCCAATGAGAACTGGAGCCTTCCACATACGGTTTACCCTCCTTGAAATTACCACCGTCTAAAAAAGAGAACAAAAACAGTTGACACGTGGTCAAACATGGTTAGATTTGAAACTACATGAATCATCATGCAACAACATGAACACCTACGAAACCAGTTTATAAGGGACCAATACCATGAAAAAAATGCCCGGATCTGTTACCCGTGAAAACTGCGGACGCGTTCTTAAGGAGTTACGCCACAAATTTGGCAGTATGTCCGTGGCAGAGCTTGCCAAGGCGCTTGGCGTTTCACGGAGTACTGTTATGAGGATCGAAGCAGGGCAGACGATTCCATCAGATGACCTCATAAACAGGTTAAAGGCTATCCAACTCATTGGAATATCCAAATTCCGGGCCTTGTCAGAAATAGACAGTACCAGGTTTTTGGGGCTGATTGAGGAAATCGGGGAAAACCCGGAGATCTTTTCTGAAGCCATTACAAAACGAATGGTTAAGGAGCTGACCCCTGCCGGCATCCTCGCAGGTTTGGGAACCATTGCAAGTGCCTCGTTAAACCTCTCGACATCCGTAATCAGCGCCGTCCCTGTCATGTCGAGCTTAGCCGGATATGGTCTTGTAAAGGGATTAAAATCGGTTCTTGAGGCAAATAATCTATCATGTGTTGAAAATGAAGGTGTCTGGGAAATAACAAAAGAAAGGGGCTTGAGCCCCGAAAAGGAGGTAGAAAAAATGACTGGAAAAAAGAGAGATGAAGGGAAAAATGGTGGCGTGGATTTTGATCTTGGTCTTGGAGGCCTTTTCAAGGGATTAGGAACCCTGATAGACTCTGCTACAAAGTTGGCGGAAAAGGGTGAGGAATTGTCCAAATCGGGCGAGATCGATTTCAGCGGGCTTGACAAGATCAAGGGTCTTAAAGACCTCAAGGGTGTTTACGGGGTAAGGGTGCGCACCATGGCCGATGGCAAACCCTCGGTTCAGCCGTTCGGCAATATCAAACGGACACCCAAAGGACCGGTGGTCGAAGAGGTGCGAGAGCCTATTGTCGACATCTTCGAGGAATCAGATGAAATACAGGTTGTTGCTGAGATGCCGGGTATAGACGAGAAAGATATTACCATTGAGATTAAAGGGGACATCCTCAATATCAACGCAGAGGGTGAAAACAGAAAATATCAAAAAGAGGTCCTCCTGTCCCGAGAAGCCAAGACAGACGATATGACCTGGGCCTATAAGAACGGGATACTGGAAGTAAAGATAGTGGCCGGTGGATAGTGGTCAGTGGGCAGTATTCACCGCAAGACGCAAAGGACGCAGAGAGACAATAAGTTTTCCTTTCTGTTGAGAGGACAGAAAGGAAAAAACCTAAGCCCTTCATGACATTGAGTCGATCGAACCATGATGGACGTTAATACATTGATAGGTAAGAATAGTAGCCAAATTTGATTAAGAATCAGCCAGATGTTTCTTTTTGTTTTCCGTCCTTCTCAACGGAAAACAACAAAAAAGTCAATCTCCGCGTCCTCTGCGCCTCTGCGGTGAAATGCATAACCGCACAAAATCGAACTTTTTCAATCGACAATCATCAATCGTATGCGAAAACTACTTTACATACCAATCATTCATGTGGATTCTGACTTGGGAAGCGCGGCTACTTCCGTCAACAAGAAAAGTGTTGAAATATGCGGAAAAGAGCGTTGGGAGAGACATAAGGAAGTTGTGACCCTGTTCTGGGATAAAATCAATGATTATTTCAGGAAAATAGATCCCGAGGGTCTTGAAATCTATCAGGATGGTTTGATGGCCGATGGTCAACTGGGCCGCAGAATAATCGAAGAAGGGGCCAAGAGAGAGAGCAGGAATTACCAGATTATTCTCGATTTGATCGAGAGAGGCGGAGAGATAAAAAAAACCGAAGATATAGAGCTTCTCAAAAAGGAATTGCATCGCATCCTCCAACTTGCCCAAGCCGATCCCGAAATGGAAGCTGGTGCGGCCCTACAGAACCGGGTTGATGGAGAACGGCTAATGCAGGAAAGAGACAGATTCATAGCGAAAACGATCAATGAGACACTCAATGACCAGGGCGCCCTTTTTATGGGCGCTTTCCATAACGTGCTTTCCCACCTTGCTGATGATATCGAGGTAGTGGAGGTGAAGAGTTCCAAAAAGGTGAAAGAATATTTCATGACCGTGATTTCCGGTGGTGAGGGGGAAAAGTTCGACCCATTAGCCGGATATATGGTTTCGGATTGTTGATTTATGATTGATGATTGTCGATTGAAAAACCCGTATTCACCCAAAGGCGTCCCGCCTCAGGCGGGATTGAGAGGACAGAAAGGAAAAAGCTGACCCCTTCATAATATTGAAACAATCGAATCGTGATGCACGCTACCAAATTAGTGCGCCTGTTATGCGGGATGGTATAGTGCCAATTGTAAACAACTCCAAGGGGTAGTCAGTTAGATGTTCCTTTTTGTTTTTCGGCCTCTCACCGAAAAACAAAAAAAGAAGTACCCTCTGCGTCTCTGCGGTGAGTAATCACTAATGAAAAACCCGGAACCCGCAACCCGCAACTGATCCATGACCAATTTCAATCAACAATCGTCAATCAACAATCATCAATCCAAAAACCCGCAATCCCGTTCTTCCCTTGACATCCCTGCCTAAGCTGGAGTAGCATTTTCGCAGCTCCGATCGTTTCAAATCTGAGTATTTTCTCAACATTACAAACGGTTAAATGTAATCGTACCACCCCCCGGAGGCGATAAATATGCCTGTAAAAAACATCCTGATTGCGGATGACGAAGCGCCAATCCGAGAAATACTTATAAGATCACTTAAAGATAAGGGCTATCGGTTCTTTTCGGCATCCAATGGGGAACAGGCTGTAGAAATTGCACAAAAAAATCCGATCGACCTCGCCATCTTAGATATACGAATGCCCGAAATGGATGGTGTAGAGGCCCTGAAACAGATCAAGGCCCTGGATGAGAACATAGAGGTTCTGATAATGACCGGGTATGCAGACATTGGTTCATTGAGGGAGATTATTTTTGATTACGGAGCACGCGATTATCTCTCCAAGCCCTTTGATCCCAATGAGCTCAAACTTGCCGTCCGGAGGGCACTCCGCTACAGGGAGCTGGCCCTAAAAAACAGTTTTGTTAAGAAGGAATTGGAGAATCGCATCCTTGAATTAGAAAGGGATTTCAAAGAGAAGACCTTCAGGATGAGGGAGTCCCAGATCAAATACAGGGATATTGTCGAAAACTCTACTGATGCCGTCGTGGTAATCCAGGACGGATACATAAGGTTTGCAAATAGCACGGCCATGGAATTGACAGGCTATTCCAGGGAGGAGATATTGAATATTCCTTTTGTCGAGGTACTTCACCCTGATGACAGCGCCGGGGCAACGGAAAGATACAATAAACGATTAAAGGGTGGGGACATACCCCGCATCTCTACTTTCAGGGTGGTGAGAAAGGACGGCAGTTTTTTCTGGGTTGAAAACAATGCAGTAAAGACCATGTGGGGGGAAAGGCCGGCCGTTTTAAATGTGATAAGAGATATCTCCGAGCGCATTGACCTCCAGGACGCATTAGGCATGCAGACCCACAGACTCAATGAGCGCGTCAAGGAGCTCTCTTGCCTATTCGGTATTTCTGAATTGGTACAGAAACCGAATGTTTCGGAGGAGGAGATCTATCGGGAGGCCGTGAACCTCATTTTTCAAGCCGTGCGGTATCCGGAAATTGCCTGCGCCAGGATCATATTGGAGGATCAGGAGTTCAAAACCGATAACTTCAGAGAAACCCCCTGGAAACTTATTGAGCACATCAATGTGGATGACAAACACACAGGAATCTTAGAAGTCGGTTACTTAGAAGAAACACCGGATTCCCATCAAGAGCCATTTCAAAATGAAGAACGAAGACTGGTCAGGGCGGTTGCTGAGCGAATTGGAAAGATCAGCGACCGCATTCGAATCCGGAAGGCTATGAGAATAAAGGATGATGCTTTAGCCTCATCCATTAGCGGTATCGGCCTTACAGATCTTGAAGGGAATCTGACATATGTGAATAAGGCCCTTCTCGAGATGTGGGGATATTCAGATGATGATGAGGTTATTGGGAAATCGGTACAAACATTCACCCATCACGAAACCGAGGCTGTGGAAGTAATTAAGGAGTTGCGCGAGGAGGGTTTTTATGTAGGTGAGATCACCGGGGTCAGCAAGGATGGTGCATTATTTAAGGCCCTGGTTTCCGCAAGCATTGTTACTGATGAGTCGAACAAACCGATCTGTATGATGGGTTCATTTATTGATATCACAGAACAGAAAAAAACCGAGGAATTCATGATGCGGTCTGAAAAGCTTTCCTCATTAGGGCAGCTCTCGGCAGGACTCGCCCATGAGCTGAGAAATCCTCTGGCAGTGATCAGTTCCTGCTCTCAATTTTGTCTGGAAAACATGAAGCTTGAGCGTCTGGTGAAAGAAAACTTTCAGGTAATCTATCGGAACAGTCAGAGGGCGAGTAATCTTATAGGTGAGCTGTTGACGTTTGCAAGGCCGGATCGTTTAGAGCGGAAGGAGGTGGACATCAACGAGGTAGTCACCATGATGTTACGTATGGCTGAACTTGAAGTCAATATCTCCCATATCACCTTTGTGCGCCGGCTAAGAAGGAATCTTCCAAAGATAATCGGGGATGAGGAGAAGTTAGGGCAAGTCCTCCTCAATCTTATACAGAATGCCATTCAGGCAGTTTCGGGTACTGGGGAAATCGTGATCGAGACGCGGTTTCCTGTCAGTGATGACATGTTGGAGGTGAATATCATTGATGACGGACCCGGTATCCCCAAAGACTACCGCGAGAAAGTCTTTGATCCATTCTTCACGACCAAGGACGGGGGCACCGGTCTTGGTCTGAGTATTTGCCACTCAATAGTGGAGAAACACCAGGGAGACATTAACATCGAATGCGGTGAAGAGGTCGGCACCAAGGTTTCGGTTCGGTTGCCCGTAAAGCAAGAGGAGAGATAACCCCCTCCGACACAAAGGGAGAATAGAAATGTCTGCTGAGCAGCAAACTGCACCTCCAAAGAAGATACTGTTAGTGGATGACGATCAAGATTTCCGCTGGGCAACGGGAAATATCCTCGAGTCCGCCGGATACAAGGTTGATCATGCCAAAGATGGCGATGATGCATTGAATTTCTTAGAAAAAGATGTGCCCGACTTAGTGCTCTTAGACTACCGGATGCCGGGAAGAGACGGACTGCAAATTGCGGGAGAGATGCGGCAGCGTATTTCAGCAGTACCCATTATTATGATCACTGCCTATGCTGAGATTGATTCAGCGGTCAAGGCCATGAAGATGGGTGTATACGACTACGTTACAAAGCCTGTGGACAACAACGACCTCCTTTTTACCATCAAAAGGGCCTTGGAGAAACAGGACCTTTTGCACGAAGTAGAGCATCTGAGAAATGTCCTGAGTGAACGGGCCTCACTTTATAAGATGATGGGAAAGAGTGACCAGGTCAAGAAGCTTGTCCTGCATATCGAGAAGGTGGCACCCACCGTGTTTACTGTTCTGATAGAGGGGGAGAGCGGTACGGGTAAGGAGCTTGTGGCCCGTGCTATTCATGACCTGAGCCAGGTAAAGGACGGACCTTTTGTGGCAGTGGACTGCGGCGCCATCCCCGAGACCCTGATTGAAAGCGAGCTGTTCGGTTATATGAAGGGCGCCTTTACAGGCGCCCACACTGACAAGCCGGGTCATTTTGAATTGGCAAACGGGGGTACGCTCTTTTTAGATGAAGTGGGAAATCTATCCTATCCTGTGCAGCAGAAGCTTCTCCGGTCCATCCAGGAGAGGGTAGTACAGAGGCTCGGAGGCAAAAAGCCGGTGGAAATTGATGCCAGGATCGTGGCTGCCACGAACCAGTCCTTAGAGAAGGATGTAGAGTCGGGGCGCTTCCGGACGGATCTCTATTTCCGGCTGAACGAGTTTACCATTAGAACGCCTGCGTTGAGGCACAGAACCGAGGACACCCCTTACTTAGCCAAGAAGTTTATGGATGAGGTGGAAGAGGAACTCGGGAAGAGGTGCGGCGGGTTTTCCAGGGAGTCCTTGATCGCTCTCTCCTTGTATCACTGGCCCGGTAATGTCCGTGAGCTGAGGAACGTGATTCGCCAGGCCGTACTCCTCTCTGAGGAAAACTCTCTCATACAGCCTGACCATCTGACCTTCAGTTCCCATCTTATGCCTGTCACGAAAAAAGGAACCCCTGGTGTTTCAAGGGCGATTTACGACGGCAAGAAGTCTCTCAAGGAGATAGTCAAGTCCTACGTGGATACCATTGAAAAAAGAGTTATAAAGGAAGCCATAGCCGAAGCAAAAGGTAACAAGAGTAAGGTCGCCAAGAAACTCCGTGTGGATTACAAGACCCTGCTCAGAAAGATTAAGGCTCATGGGATAAAGTAGTGATTAGTGGTCAGTGGGCATTTGGCTGCGCCGTCATTGATTGTCATTCGGTAGTCATTCAATCGTCATTTGTCACTGGTCATTGGTTAGTGGGTACTGGCTATTCACCGCAGAGGCGCAAAGGACGCAGAGATAAATGATTTTCTCTTTGCCGTTGAGAGGACGGCAAAGAGAAACCACTCAATTTAGTCAGTCGTATTCAGTTAGTTGAGTTGGGAGCATTACCAGTTTGTTAAAGCTTATCCTCGTGGAAACGGGGATTTGGGATGATATACCGCAACCGTCATTCCCGCGAACCTATAACGTCATTCCCGCGAACGCGGGAATCCAGCAGTGATCCGGAATGATGGAAAAGCGATTTTATGTCTACATACTGGCAAGTAAGCGAAATGGAACGCTTTATTTGGGTGTAACTTCTGATATAGTCAAA
>Ga0208648_1002953_pt1 | contig 11161 bp, 15 predicted proteins | sample AntAceMetag02UKL_FD_184772 | JGI IMG/M metagenome (GOLD analysis project Ga0208648, IMG submission 184772) | Saline lake microbial communities from Ace Lake, Antarctica - Antarctic Ace Lake Metagenome 02UKL (SPAdes) (version 2) | ecosystem: Environmental > Aquatic > Non-marine Saline and...
AAAGTGAATTCGGAAAAGCATGGCTTTCAATACTTGAGCCTGGAAGAAATCGGCCAAAAACTCAAAGAGATGGACTTGATCATCCCCTTTTAGGAGCTTTAACCATGAAAATCCTGCATATATATAAGACTGAACCGGATGATACCACCAAAACCCTTGCGGGTATCGTTTCCGAAGGGAAAGAAATAACGGAGTTTCCCTTGTACCAGGGGGACCCGGATTACGGACGGCTGATCGATTTGATCTTTGAACATGATCACGACAATGTGATCAGCTGGTGGTAATGAGCTAGGGGCCCCGTTGGGCCGAACTTTAATGTCGGGGTGAAAACAAGATGCGCCTCGCAATTCCCAAAAGGAGACGTCCGATGGATGAGACGATTGTTCACAATCCGCCGATCAGCATCGTAGACCTGGTGTTATTAAAACAAAAAGGTGCAACCGTAACGGTTAAGAACACATTCGAAATCAATGAGGTTAATCTGGTTCACGAAGAAAACCCCTTTCGCGCATTCCTGTTCTTCTCTCTTTTTTCAGGTGCCATTGACGGCGAACCCTACGAATTCAGAAAGTGCTATTCACGGGGATGCGTCCACAATCTGTGCCCCCACGTATCCCAGGCGGTCATGGTTGCCAATCGTTATCTTAAACGAGACTACAAGGCATTGGAAAAAGCCGGGATCACACTGGAAGAAAATCTTTTTACCCTAGAGAATATGCTGGCACAGTTCGAAGAAAATCGGGATAACCACGTGGCCACCCTTATCCTTGAGGATTATATCCACATTGCCAAAGACGGGGACAAAATTGACATCGAGATTTCCCTTGAGAATTTTCCCGCAGTGGAAAATTTTGCCAACTACAGCGAAAAACGCATGTTTTTCGCCGCCAACTTTCATATCAACTACCTGGGAGAAACCCACACTTGCCATCGGTGTTTTTCATGTTTCACCATGGGCCGGGAAGGGCTGGAGGCGCAAACCGCCAGAGAACTGGCCAACAGGCGGCTGGTATCCGTCTACAGGGAATTTGATAAGGTGGGTATTGGGTATAACAGGATGCTTTTTAAATAGTTATCACCCCTGGACCGCCCTGTTCACCTGAATATCATGGTCCTTGAGGCGTTTCCACAGGGTCACGCGGCTAATCCCCAGGAATTTAGCCGCCTCGGATTTATTTCCGCCGGATTTTTTCAGAGCATCCAGAAGAACTTCTTTTTGCTCTGAATTTGTCCGGCAGTCCTTTTTGGGTCGTTTTGCAGAAGGAAATCCGCTTTTGCCGTTGATGGTGGGCGGAAAATTATTTTTTTTAATCTCATCTCCCGGGCAAAGCACAAAGGCATATTCAATGGCGTTGATCAGCTCGCGGATGTTGCCGGGCCAGTCGTAATTCACCAGCCGTTCCAGGGCTTCTTCTTCCATACCCACAATATCTTTACGGCTCCTGAGCCGGATTCGGTTGATAAAAGCATCAATGAGCAGGGGGATGTCTTCACGCCGCTCCCTGAGGGGCGGCAGATAGATGGGGATGACGCCCACGCGATAATAAAGGTCTTCCCTGAAGCGGCCTTCCTCCATGAGCTCTTTAAGATCCTTGTTGGTGGCCGTAATAATGCGCACATCAATGCTAAGGGGTTTGTGATCCCCCACCTTTTCAATCTCCTTTTCCTGTAACACGCGAAGCAGCTTCACCTGGGTGGAAAGGGGAATATCCCCGATTTCATCTAAGAATATGTCCCCTCCGTTGGCCGCTTCAAAGCGCCCCTTTCGGTTGCGATCCGCCCCGGTATAGGCCCCTTTCACGTGGCCGAACAGTTCACTTTCCAAAAGGGATTCATTTAGCGCCGCACAATTTACCTTGATAAATGGCCCTTCCGAGCGCCGCCCCAACCGGTGTATGGCCGCTGCCGCCAATTCCTTGCCCGTACCGCTTTCACCGTAGATAGCCACGGGGGCCTCAGAATCGGCCGCACTTCGAATGAGGTCAAAGACCCCCTGCATAACAGCGGATTTGCCGATGATTCCCTCGAAACTCTCCTCAATGCTCAACTCGCGACGGAGCGAGGTAATCACCTGGTCCCTGTCCACCAACTCCGTGCAATCGGCCAGGGTTTCCACAGCGCCGACAACGATACCGTCTTTGTCCTTTAAAACAGCCGCATTTTTGAGCACATGCACCGGTGTACCATTTTTTCGCCTAAACACGCATCGTCTGTGGCCGACCTGCCCTTTATTGAAGAGCTCACAGTGTTTCACACCACCCAACTCCCTTGAACGAAAACAGGTGTTACATTCCAGTACGGCGCAGGGCTGCCCGATCAATTCCCCTTCTTTATAGCCCGTCAGCTTTTCAAAGGCGTTGTTCACGGAAAGAATAATGCCGCCGGGGTCCACCACCATAAGCCCATCCAGCATGGTTTCCACCACGGTCTTCCAGTACTGGCTGTATTCTTGGTCAAACATATTCACCTCCGGCTGACAAACACCCATAGACGTTAAAACATTAACGTCGATTAACATGTGTTAATCATAAAGCGTTAAGGGTATAAACGCAATAAAATTCAATTCAACCCATCTTCTAGTCGCAAAATCAGCTAGTTAGATCACTCTTTGGTTTTTATGAAACTATTGGCACTATATTTGCAGACCGTAAAAACCAAAGCATTTTCATGATAGAGGTAAAAATGTGAAAGATGGGTTTGAAATTGAAAGGGTTCTGGATCTGCGGGGGTGGAGTTGTCCCTGGTGCATCCTCAAGGCCAAAAGCTGGCTCACTCGTATGAAACCGGGCCAGATTCTGGAATTTTACAGCACAGATCCTGAAACCCTTAAGAATTTCCCCTCCATTTTAAGGAGTGGGAATGACAGAGTCATTGACGTCAAACAGTACCCCGACTATCACCGGATGTTAATTCGCCGAGGATGATAAGGGGAATCGCCTTATATCAGGCGGAAAACCGAGAACAACAAAAGAGAGAAGGAGAATGTGCCATGGGAGAAATAGATCTTAACACCATTAAGGCGGATAATGTCGTAGACGCTCGGGGAGTTTCCTGTCCGGGGCCATTGCTGGAAGCCAAAAAAGGCATGGGTAATGTTCAGGTGGGTCAGGTCCTTGAAATCCTGTCCAATGATCCCGGAAGCCGGAACGATATCCCCAGATGGGCCAAGAAGGTGGGCCACGACTACCTTGGAATGCTGAGTGTTGATGGCGCGGACAGACTTTTTGTCAAACGACAAAAATAGCGAGGGAGCTTAAATGGCAGCCCAGGAAAACCAGGCAAAGATTTTGATATTGGCGACGGAAGACTGCGCCTATCCGGGCGCCAACGCAGTGGGCCAGGCCCACATGAGTTACCCGGAAAATTCCTATGTGATGCGGGTCAGGGCGCCGGTCATGTTTCCCGAGCAGTTCTATCTGGACTGCTTCAAAAAAGGGATTTACGGCATCATCATCATGAGTTGCGGCGTGGAATGCCCCTATGACGGCGCCTATCCGGCCTTGGCCACGCGAATGGACAGGGTGTACGCCATGATGAGGGAGCAGGGCCTGGACCCCCGCAGGCTTCGTCTCACCGGGGTCTGCACGGTCTGCACCAAGGCCTTTGTCAAGGAAGTGAACCAGATGAACCAGCTTATAACCGAGCTGGGGCCTCCCGGGGCCGAAAATAAAGAGGCGGCATAAAAACGTTGTAACCGTTCTCATTGAGCAGGATGCAGTTACCAGGGGGCAGGGGGCAGGATGAAACTCGAAGCTGCTTTTTCTGCCCCCTGCCCCCTGGTAACTGCTCCCTGTGAGAGGATGTCAGGCCCAAGGAGAGACGAAAGGAAAGACGGATGTCCAGAAACAAAATAGAATTCGACGCGCTGGTAATGGGGGGCGGCATCGCGGGGCTACAGACGGCCCTGGATTTGGCCGACCAGGATTTCAAGGTGGCCATTGTTGAACAGGATGCCACCATCGGAGGCAAGATGATTCGGCTTGCCAAGGTCTTTCCCACCCTGGACTGCGCCAGCTGCATTACCACCCCCAAAATGTCGGCGGCAGCCCATCATCCCAACATAACCATCTTTACCTATTGCGAACTGCAATCCCTTAAGAGAACCGGCGGCGAGATTACGGCCCGGGTCACTCAAAAGCCCAGATTTGTTGATGAAATTAAGTGCATCGGTTGCCGGCAATGCGAATACAACTGCCCCGTTTATGTCCCCGATGAGGAACAGGGCGGATTTGCCGCGCGCAAGGCTATTTATATACCATTCTCGACCGCCATTCCCCAGGTGGCCCTCATGGATGTGGAAAACTGCACCCTGTGCGGAAAGTGCGCCAAAGTGTGTCCCACAGATGCCGTTGATTATTTCCAGAAACCTGACGATTTCACCCTGACGGCCAAAACAGCGATCATCGCCACCGGTTTTGAATTCACGCCTCTCGAGGACAAGCAACAGTACGGGTACGGCGAAATCCCCAATGTTGTCACAGCGCTCCAGATGGAGCGTCTGCTGGCGCCCCATGGTCCCTACAACCGCGTGCTCAGGCCATCCGACGGCATGGAACCCGATTCCATTGCCTTCATTCAATGCGCCGGTTCCAGGGACAAGAGCATGGGGGTTTCCTACTGCTCGCGGGTGTGCTGCATGTACGCCATCAAACAGGCCATGCTGCTGTCCGGCGCTGTTCCCATGGCCGATATCGCCATTTACTATATGGATATCCGCGCCTTCGGAAAAGGATACGAACAGTTTTATCAAAATTCCAAGGCCATGGGCGTTGAGTTCATCAAAGGAAAAGTGGCCACCATTGATCCGGGCGAAAACGGCAGCGTCAAACTTCATTACGAAGCCCAAGGGAAAGACGGCGGTGTCAAGGTTGCCGAACATGATCTGGTCGTTCTGTCCCTGGGAATGGTAGCCGGATGGAACCCGGAGGGCGTGTGCAACCTTTCCACTGGAAACGATGCCTTCATCAAAACCATACGGCCCAAGATTGCTCCGACACTGACGGACATGGAAGGGGTTTTCGTGGCGGGCGTGGCAGCCGGACCCAAGGACATCGTGGATTCGATTGTTGAAGCGGGCGCCGCGGCCATGGAGGCCTCCAATTATCTCACGAAGCGTACCCGCAAACTTGCGGCGTAAGACAGGACCCAGGTCCGCGAAACCATTTGGGAGACAGCATAATGGCGGATGACAACAAGGATAAAAAAGCAACCCCCGGACAGAAGGTCGGCGTTTACGTCTGCCACTGTGGCGGCAATATTTCCGATCATGTGGCCGTAGAAGAGGTCTGCAAAAATGCGGAAAAAATTCCCGGGGTCATCAAAGTTCAAGACAATGCGTTTATGTGCTCAGATCCGGGACAAGACCTGATCATGGAGGACATCAAAAACGGCGTAGTGGACCGGGTGGTAGTAGCGTCCTGCGCCCCGGGTCTTCATGAATCCACTTTTCGAAACGCCATTTCAAGGGCCGGTGGAAATCCCTACATCTACGAACATGCCAATATACGGGAACAGGTGAGCTGGGTACACCATGGGGATCAGGCCACCAACAAGGCAACCCGCCTGGTGGCCGCAGCCGCGGCGAAAGCCAGGGAACTTCAGCCTCTTGACCCGTACAGGGTGGATGCGAAAAAACACGTCACCGTCATCGGCGGCGGTATTGCGGGCCTCAAGAGTTCCCTGGACCTGGCCCACAGAGGAATCGATGTGACGCTGGTGGAAAAATCACCCTTTCTGGGGGGATGGACCGCCAAATGGGACCGGGCCTTTCCAACGGATGATCCGGTTTCAGAACTGGTGACAGCACTGGCGGGCGAGGTATTAAACAATGAAAAGATTACCATACACACTTGTTCCCAGATCACGGCATTTGAAGGGTTCATCGGAAATTTCAAGCTCACCCTGACAGAGCAGCCGCCCGGGCCGGATGCGTACCAGGACGACATCAAACGATGGGGTGCGTCGGAAAAAGCCTTTGGGGAATTTATTCCTCTGGTCGGCATATGCCCGGCGAGCATTCCTGAAACAACAACCCACGAGATCGAAACGGGCGCACTTGTCCTGGCCACCGGTTTCAAACCCTATGAGCCGAGACATGGTGAATATCGGTATGGAGAGTCCGAAGAAGTCATCACCCTTCCGGAATTGATCCGGTTGATGGCGGAAAACCGTAAAAAAGGGGTCAGCGAAACCCTGACGGTGAACGGCCGAAAGATTCGCAATGTGGCCATGATTCACTGCGTGGGAAGTCGCCAGATTCCCGGCATTGACGAGCCGGATGCCAAGGGAAAGCTCAATGAATACTGCTCCAGGACCTGTTGCAGCGCAACCCTCCATGCCGCAAACATGATCCGGGAAGTGCATCCGAAAACACGGGTCTTTGATTTTTATCGCGACATTCGAACCTACGGTCGGGGGCAGGAGGAACTCTATGAAGATGCTTCCGGCAACAAGGTGGTGTTTTTCCGCTTTGAAGCGGAGGCACCCCCCGAAGTGAGTCGAAACACCGATTCCGACGACTTTCCCCTGTTTATCAAGGTGAAAGATACACTCACCTTTGATGAAGAGGTCGAAATGCCGGTGGATCTGGTGGTGCTCGCCGTGGGTATGGAATCCAACGATATCTCCGACCTGGTTGAAATGATGAAAATATCCGTTGGCGTGGATGGGTTTTTGCTGGAAGTGCACCCCAAACTGCGTCCGGTTGAGCTGGCCCAGTCGGGCATCTTGCTGGCCGGAACCTGCCAGGCGCCCTTTGATATGGGGGAGACCTGCGCCGCCGCGTCGGCGGCGGCCGTCAAAGCTTCAGCCATACTGGGACGGGGCTACGTGGAACTGGATCCCTTTGTGGCGGAAGTGGATCTGAACAAATGCAACGGAACCGGAGCCTGTGTCAAAACCTGCTTGGTTGAAGGAGCGTTGAGCATGGTGGAAATGGACGCAAACGGGGAGAAAGTTCAGAGAGCCCAGGTGAATCCGGCCCTTTGCACCGGCTGCGGCGCCTGCGTGGCGGTCTGTCCTGAAAACGCCATCAACGTCAAAGGATGGACCTTGAAGCAATATGAAGACATGGTGGACATGATCGTTTCCGACCAGATTCTGCCATCCAAAATGGCATAAGGGAGAGCGCCATGAGCAAGAATGAAGAAACCGCGGATCAGAAAGCCGCCATGAAGGCACTTCGCAAGGAGCGAAAAGCGTGGATCAAAGCCGCAGCCGCTAAAGTAAAAGTGCACAACAGCGCCCTTCGGGCCATCCGTGAACAGTTGAAGGAGTCGCCTCGAACGGTTCCGGAAATCGCCGAAGGGGCAGGTCTTTCATCCTCGGAGGTCATGTGGTATGTGGCCAGCATGAAAAAGTTCGGGGAAATCCTTGAGGCGGACCAGGACGACAGCTACTTTCGTTACCAGCTACCAGGCGGCGGAGAAACGGACGCGGATTAGGTTTCCATCCGGTCGCCATGGCTAAATATTCCATTAAGGGGGATAAGGAATGACACAGGTATATCCCGATTTTGCCGACGAATTAGAGGGGTTTGGTATAAGCACCACCATGGATTGCTTCAACTGCGGTACGTGCGCCGCCATATGCCCGCTGATCTACGAGCATTTTCCAAGAAAAATGATTCGGTACGCCCAGATCGGCGCAAAGGACCGAATTCTCGAAAACTACGAAGATCTCTGGCGGTGTCTGCACTGCGGGCTTTGCATCCAGACCTGCCCGAGGGAAGCCGACCCCGGAGACCTGATTTTGGGATTGAGACGGTTTGTGGTGGATCACTGGAGGAGGGCCTAGCATGTACAACCCAAGATATATTATCGACGTCCTTGCGGACAACATCCGGAAAACGCGAAACCCTTTCGGCGCTGGAAACAAGACCATGAACAAATGGTGGAAAGGGGCCGATCTGCCTTCACAGGGCGACACCATGCTCTATACCGGACTCATGTACCAGTTAATGCCCTACATCAAAAAAACCACCCACCAGATCGAAAAGTTCGAAGGTTCCAAAATGGGTGATTATGTCTGGCTACAGAAGTATGTCCCCAAATTGCTGGTAAAACTGGCATTCGTCTTTATGGCCGGCAAAGCGGACAAGGAAGCCAGCAACAACATTCTGAAAGCAATGGTCAAACTGCTTAAAAAATCCGACGTCAGTGTTTTCTACAAACCCAACCTGGATTTTTACAGCGGCATCCTGCTCTACGATCTTGGGGACAACGAAGGGTTCATCGAGCACGCCAAATTTGTGGCGGAAAAGCTTAAAGCCAACGGCATCAAAAAAATCATTACGGTGGATCCCCATACCACCTATGCCCTGAAAGTGCTTTATCCCAAGTACACGGGCATTGAGTTTGACGTGAAAACCTATTTTGAACTCATTAATTTCGAGGCCCGGGACGGAGACAGCCAGGTGACCCTGCACGATCCCTGTTTTTATGGCCGTTACCTGGAACTCTCGGATGTACCCAGGAAAATCCTGGACGGATTCGGCATTGAACATGTGGAGGTGCGGAATTCAGGAAAATTCACCCATTGCTGCGGAGGCCCTGCGGAATCCGTATCTCCGGCGCTCACCATGGAGATTCTCACAAAACGATACGCGGCACTCCAGGAGACCGGAAAGCCCATTTTGGCCATGTGCCCCGTTTGCCTGGGCAACCTTCAGAAGATCGGTGCCAACGTGGAGGATCTGTCCGTTTTTCTGGCCAAGTATGCAGATTAAAACTTTATTCATAGCATTTTTAATATAGAGGAGAATAAGGATGGCGGAAGAAAAAAACGAAAAAATCATTTACATTGCAACCCACGGCGCCGAGGATCCGGAGCGCGCCAGTCTGCCCTTTGTTCTGGCCAATGCCGCACTGGTCATGGAGGTGGAGGCCGTGGTGGCATTGCAGGGAGCATCGGTTTTTCTGGCGAAAAAAGGGATGCTGGAACATGTTCACTCGGCCGGCTTTTCACCGCTGAAAGAACTGGTGGATTCATTTCTGGAACAGGGCGGCCGGCTCCTGGTGTGCGTACCCTGCATTCAGGAGAGAAAAATTGATGTGGCGGATCTCATCGACAACGCCGAGCCCACCGCGGGCGGCGCGTTGACGGAAGAGTTTTTGAGCGCCAACGCCACGTTGGTCTACTAGACCGCAATTAGGAAACGCGGAAATTAGAATTTTCCGTTTAACAAAGAAGCCCGAGGATGAGCGTTCACCCCCGGGCTTCGCAGAATGGAGGGTAGACATATGAACAAAAAAACAGCGACATCAACCATCAGGGTCTTTGCCGCGATGCTTTTTGCCTTTTCCTTCATGTTTTTCAGCCAGGCCACGGCCGCTGAGAAAAGTACGGACCTTCAGGTAAAAGGGCAGGTAAAAGCGGTTACAAACAAGGCCAAGACCGTATCGGTCAACGTAAAGGACAAAGGGCTCATGCTGTTTAAGTTTAACGACGGCACGAAGTTTATCAACTTTACAAAAACCAAGGAAATCAAATACCCCACGGCCGTGGTGGTCAAATATAAGGTTGAGGGACCGGACAATGTGGCCCTCTCCATTAAGAAAGCCCTGATTTCCCTCCCCAAGGGTGTGACGGAAATCCAGACGGACGAAGTGGTTGCCCTGGTCGAAAAGGGACCGAAGGCCGGTAACTACCTCCTGGTGGATGCAAGGCCGGCCAAAGTCGCTTCCGCCGGACACATTCCCACCGCAATTTCCATTCCCGTCAATGTGCTGAAGAAAAAGGGTGAGAAATTACTCCCCGCCGACAAAAACACCATGCTCATTTTCTATTGTGGCGGCCCCACATGAGGCATGAGTCCTAAATCCGCCGGTCTGGCGAAAAAATGGGGCTACAATAATGTCAAAGTGTATGTGCAGGGCATCCCCGCTTGGAAAAAAACAGGACATCATACCGTTTCCACGCCTGATTACGTAAGAACGGGCAACATTGTTTTAATCGATCTGAGAGCACCCTCCGCCGTCACCGCGGGTCACATTCCCCGCGCCGTAGGTATTCCTTTCGGCAAGCTTGAAGCGGCCAAGGATCAATTTCCGGAATCTCTCACCGCGCCCATCGTTTTTTATTCCGAGAACATGGAAGTATCCAAAAAAGCGGTGGCAACCGCTCGCGGCTGGCGATACAAAAATGTCTCTCTCCTGGAGTTCCCCGGTGTGATTGCTTGGAAAGAAAAAGGGTATGACGTCAAAACCGGCCCCGCTACGGAAGAGATCGTCTATGTGCGAAAGCTGGAGCCGGGACAGATCAGCATCCCCAATTTTGAAGCGGCGCTGAAAACGCAGGCCATTACGGTCGTTGATGTTCGCGGACCCGCAGAATATGCCGCAGGGCACTTCCCGGGGGCCATCAACGTTTCCCTTGATGAACTGCCGGCAAAGATGAAGGATATCCCTCAGGATAAATTCGTCGTGGTTCATTGCAAGACCGGAATCCGCGGGGAAATGGCCTACCTGCTCCTCAAGGAGAAGGGGTATGATGTGAAATACCTCAAGGCCGGGTGCAAGTGCAAGCTGGACGGCACCTATCTGATCTGGGAAATGTAATATTCCCAAAAAAATTATCATCTGATCAACCCCCCGCTTTGACAAGGCGGGGGATTTTTTCTCTGGAGGTATCGCCTGTGAAAAATAAAATTCCGGGTTCCATTCTTGTGCTTCTTCTTTTGGTTTCGGTGGTTCTTCTGCCGCAAACCGCCCGTACCGAAAACCCCAAGGCCATAATACCCGATAAAGCCCGTTGCGGGGAGATGATCCGGTTTGGCAAACAAGCCTATGACCGGGGAAAATTTCTGGATGCAAAGTCCTATTTCCGACAGGCGGTTCAAGCGGATCCCGCATCCGAGGTGGCCTGGCATCACTATGACCTTTCGGTGGTTTCAGCATTGGCGGAAAAGGTGAACAAAGATTCCGACCTGCTTGCCCCGGACGTTTCTGAAAAGGGTCGGATACAACCATCATCCGGCGCCGCTTCGCCCCCGCCGCCTGTACCTGTAAAAAAGAAAAAAATTCCGGTTGAAGAAGATGAAGGCTGTTAACGATCTCGGGAGGATATCATGAGTGAAGAAAATCAAACAAGCGTAATGGGGGATGTCCTGAAGCGATCTTATGCCGTCGTGTTCTACGAAAACTGGCCCATCTGGCTGGGTGGC
>Ga0208648_1002954_pt1 | contig 11151 bp, 9 predicted proteins | sample AntAceMetag02UKL_FD_184772 | JGI IMG/M metagenome (GOLD analysis project Ga0208648, IMG submission 184772) | Saline lake microbial communities from Ace Lake, Antarctica - Antarctic Ace Lake Metagenome 02UKL (SPAdes) (version 2) | ecosystem: Environmental > Aquatic > Non-marine Saline and Alkaline...
CCTAAAACACTGGATGAACTGTCCATGGCCGCAACCACGGCCCGGACCAGTTCCTCAGGTGTAAATGGTTTCTCGATATAATTGACCGCACCCAGTTTCATAGACTGGATGGCGGAATCCACGGTAGCATATCCTGTAATGATAAGTACCGGTAATGTCGGTTTGACCCGTTTGATATCCCGAAGAACCGTCAGACCATCCATATCCGGCATACGGATATCTGTTAAAACAATATGGAATGGTTCATTGGTCGCCCGCCGAACCCCGATGCCTGCAGTTAATGTCGTACTGACGTCATAATCATAGGATGTCAGGATTTTGTCGACACTGTCCAAAACAATCTGTTCATCGTCAATGATCAATACTCTTTTTTTATCCATGAGATCTCCTAATATACCAATTAATTATTTAAATAGTGTTTGAACGAAAACTTACCAGATTTCAGCGCTCAGGCGCGCTTCAAGCCATTGTTTCTGTTTGGCCGTAAGTGGGCCGATTTGCTGCTCGATCCATCGGATATCCCCGGTAATGATAGCCAGTTTTTCAGGTCCGGTTAAATCAAATTCGTCCAGCGCATCTGATCCATAATATAGTAGCTCCTTTCTGAGATTACTATCGTCTGCGGCAAGCTCCAATACTTTGATAACTTCTTGCTTGTGTATAATCCTCTGTTGTTCCGGCTCCTGGAATTTGGCAGTATCAATGGCCTTGGATATGGATTGAACGAGCTGGTCGGGATCAAATGGCTTTTGGATATAATCGACTGCGCCGAGTTTCATCGCCTGAACCGCAGAACGAACCGAACCATATCCGGTTATGATCATTACCGGCAGTGAAGGTTTGCTCCGTTTAATATCTCTGAGCACAATTAATCCACCGATGTCCGGCATACGGATATCCGTCAAAACAATATCATATGAATTCTTGATGGCCAGATCGATCCCCGTCTTTCCCTTTAAGGTAAGGTCAACTTCATAATTTTCCGCTACAAGAACCTTTCTAACACTGTCTAAAACCACCTGCTCATCATCGATTACAAGTGCTTTTCTTTTTTCCATTGAATTTCTCCTCATCTTAAAACTTATGTTATGACCTGTCGAACCGCTTTGAGCAGCTCATCAGGTGTGAAGGGCTTGGCTAAAAATTGACATGCCCCTGTTTTTTTTGCTTCGGCAATAATTTCCGGTGTATTGAGTCCGCTCATCAATATGGTGGGGATGATTTTGCCTTGTTTTTTAAGTTCATTCATCAAGTATATACCATCGTGAAAAGGCATTTTGATATCTATGAGCAGCAGCACTATATCTTTCGGGTCAATGACCATGAGGGCTTCATCAACGGATTTTGCGTAAGCGACATCATAGCCTTCCGATTCAAGTACCCGTCTACAGCTTTCAAGAACAATGCCTTCATCATCTACAATAAATATTTTCATTTTATTGCCCCGGTTTTTCCTGATCCTGTTTTTCCAAATGCTGCTGGTTTAATGGGAGCCAGATAAAAAAACTCGAGCCTTTATTGATTTCACTCTGGACTCTGATGGTTCCACCATGCTCTTTGACGATTCCATATGAAACCGACAACCCAAGGCCGGTGCCGCGACCGACTTCTTTGGTTGTAAAAAAGGGGTCAAAGAGTTTATTTAAATTTTTTGACGGGATGCCACAACCCGTATCTGCAATAACGATCTCTACTCCCATGTGGCCCACATCGTCCGCAGATACGCCTGTTGTTGTTTGAATCGTAATCGTATCGCCTGGTTTGGTTGCATCAAGTGCATTGATCAATATATTTAACAGAACGCTTTCTATCTTGTTTCGATCAATTATCATCATTGGAATATCTGCACCTGGCTTGAATTGAACCAAAACACCCTTTAACAATGCCTGATTTTCCATTAATTTAATCGTTGACGTGGCCAGTTGGTTGATGTCCATCAGTTCCGGATCCAAAAGGGTCTGGCGGGAGAAGTCGAGCAATCCTTTGACAATTTTTCGAACCCGTTCAGTGGATTCGGCAATGACATTCAGATCTGAACGGATATCATCCGAAATATCTTTTCTTCGCAGCAACATATGCGTATAGGTCAATACACCCGTAAGTGGATTGTTGATTTCATGACCTACTCCTGCTGCAAGCCGGCCAATACTGGCCTGCTTTTCAGATTGAATGATCTGGGTTTGACTTTCCATCCTTCTTCGTTTCATGGATTTCACCATCTTCCAGAACATTACCTGCAGCACTGCTATTTCTTTATCTTTGGAAATGGAACCCAGATCATGTATCAGATTACCGTCTGAAACCTCCTGACTGGCTTTTATCAGTCGATGGATAGGCTGCATGATCCGATGGGTCAAAAAAATGCCCATAACAATGGCGAGGATAACACTGGCCAGGATTGCCAGGGATAAATATAAAATAAATTTATGTTGTAAAGATAAATAATTGGACTCTGAAATGGCTATGGACAGCATTCCCACTCTTTTTCCCAATATATCACAAATCGGATCATAGGACACAAGGTTCCGGCCGGTTGAATCCTGCTGACGACTTGTCCATTGGTTGCCTCTGATCAAAACCTGCTGCCTGACATCGTCAGGAACCTGTGCGCCAAAGGTTCGCTTTCCATTTTCATCGACCATGTTGGTGGCAATACAGACGTTATTGAAAAAAATGTTGACGGCCAATGTATTTGAATCGGATTGAATGTTATCGAAAAAAAAGGATTTGGGGATTGAGTCGACAATACTCATGCTTTGATGAAGAAGTATTCCACCATATATGACACCTACCAAATTTTCTCCATTTAGGTTTTCAAATATTGGAGTGGCCGCAGCAATCGCCATACATATGGCTGGTTCTGGTTCATTCCCTGGCAGATTTTGCAATCGTTTGGCCAATTCAGGATTTTCAAGAATCATAAAATCCTGTGAAAAAACAATCGTCCCTGCGACCAGTCGACGCTGATGGATGGCTTGGCGTACAAGGGGGTTTCCCTGCAAAGAAATCTGGTCCAGAATCGAGAGGGGGCTGAGTTTAGATAATGGAACCCCGTCACCCGTCACAATCCCGGCAAAATCCAATTCAGCATTTTCAGCTAATCGGTTGATCCGAACTGCCAAATCCGAAAGATCTTTGTTAACCACAGAGGAACGGAATCCTGCACCAAGTGTGGTAATGACCAGGGCAGTTTTTATAAATTTGACATGGGCATTGTAGACGTCATGGGTGGCATTTAAGGCCAGTCGGGAGTGTTTTTGGGCTTCATGAGTCATTGAATTGTATAATAATTGACTACCAATAAGTAGAGAGATCCCGCCTACCAGAAAGGACACGATCAACAAACACAAAATCAATCTGAATCGAATTGAGTGTATCATTTTCTGCCTCTATTATCCGGTTATCACCCTTGCCCAAACCTTTTCCAACATGGACTTGTTAACAGGATATGCAATATGTTTGCCAGAATATTTATGCCCCCAATTATTGGCAATTATGAATATTTGGCTTTGGACAAAGCCAAATATAATCAAGTTGATTTTACGATGTGTAAAAAAAACTGACACTCAATTTAGAAAAAATATTCAGAACTGTATTTTATGGCAATAATAAATATTGCCCAATGATCTTCTAATGTTGTATTGTTTAACCCGAGCGACATTGGATATTACTCTTAAAAGAATTTGGAATTCAATTTATGTGCTTAGCTGTTCCGTCTAAAATTATTGAAATCAATGACAAGGTTGCCAAAGTGGATGTGGACGGTGTGATTCGGGAAACCAGCATCATGCTTCTGGATGATGTAAAAATAGGGGATTATGTCATTGTCCATGCAGGATTTGCAATTAATATCCTTGATGAAGAGGCTGCTCTTCAAACCCTGGAGGATCTGCGCAGTATCCTTGCAGCAGAAGCAAGTCAGAACAATGGTTTGAATGACCATCTATAGACCTTTATGAAATCTTCGATAACAACAAAAAAGCTGAAAATCAGCGGAGTTGTTCAAGGCGTTGGTTTCCGGCCTTTTTTATTTGTCCTGGCCAAAAAATATCTACTCAAAGGTGAGGTTTCCAATACTGCCGACGGTGTGCTTGTTATTGTGGAGGGATCTTCTGAAAATATTAAAAGTTTTACCAATGATATCTATATAAAAAGCCCTTTGCTTGCTTCTGTGACCGGTATTGAAACCTTTGATACTGAATCCGGCAATTTTTCTGTGTTTCAAATTGTGAAAAGTAAAGCCTGCTTCAGTCAAACCACTTTAATCTGTCCTGATGTAAGCATTTGCTCTGATTGCCTGGCTGAAATGAAAAACCCCCTTGACAGGCGGTATGAATACCCTTTTATTAATTGTACCAATTGTGGCCCAAGATATACCATTATTGAAAATATCCCCTATGACAGACCCAAAACCTGTATGAAGCATTTTAAGATGTGTGCTGCCTGTCAAAATGAGTATGATGATCCCATGAACAGAAGATTTCATGCTCAACCCAATGCATGTCCTGAATGCGGACCACAGGTTTTTTTAACAGGCAATAAGGGGAAAAGAATTGATTCAGATTCAAAAGAAGCCATAATCCTTGCAGCAAAATTTTTAAGCCAGGGTAAGATAGTCGGGGTAAAAGGACTTGGGGGATTTCATCTGGCCTGTGATGCATCCAACCCAGATGCTGTTCAAAGTTTAAGGCAAAGAAAATTACGTCCCCATAAACCCTTTGCCCTGATGGCAGAATCAGTATCCCGTCTGTTTGGCCATGTTCATGTCAGACCAGGGGAAAAAGAACTTTTGGAATCCTATCACAGACCCATTGTTCTGCTGAAAAAAAAGAATCATAACAGGGGCAGTATAACTGGCTTGGCAAAGGATGTGGCGCCATTTAACAATACTCTCGGGATCATGCTGCCCTATACCCCGCTTCATTTTTTACTGCTTGAAAAGGGACCTGACATTCTTGTTATGACCAGTGGCAACCGCTCAAGAGAGCCGCTTTCCATTGATAATGAGGATGCAATTGATTCATTTTTTCATATTGCTGATTATTTTTTATTGAACAACAGGGATATTTACTTTAGGGCAGATGATTCCATTGTCAGGGTCCAGGCCGGCAAACCCAGATTTATCCGACGCTCAAGAGGATATGTCCCTTTGCCTGTTTTGCTGAATAAAAAAATGCCGAAAATTCTGGGATGTGGTGCAGGGCTTAAAAATACGATTTGTCTGACCCGGAATAATGATGCTTTTTTAAGTCAGCATATCGGGGATATGGATAATGTGAAGGCATATGATTTTTATCAAAACAGTATTGACCATTTAAAAAAAATTTTTGACATTGTGCCGGATATCATTGCCTATGATATGCACCCGGGTTATTACAGCACTGATTATGCAAAAGCACTAAAGGGTGTAAAAAAAATTGCAGTTCAGCATCACCATGCCCATGCAGCAGCCTGTATGGCAGAAAATGATCTTGATGAAGAAGTCATTGCCATCACCCTTGATGGCACAGGATATGGAACGGACAATCATATCTGGGGCGGTGAAATCCTTTTATGTACGCAAAAAAAATGTAAAAGAAAAGCACACCTGTCATATATCAGGATGCCTGGCGGTGATGCTGCCGTTCTTGAACCCTGGCGCATGGCAGCATCAGTTCTCTATCAAGCCTTTGGAAATGATTTTTTAAATCTGGATATTCCTTATATAAAAGAGATGAAAAAAGAAAACCTGTCTTTTGTCTGTCAGATGATGGAAAAAAACATAAACTCTCCTTTGACTTCAAGTGCTGGAAGATTGTTTGATGCAGTTGCCTCTCTTCTTTGTATCCGGCATAAAATTTCCTATGAAAGCCAGGCTGCCACGGAACTTGAAACCGCGGCAGACAAAAATATGATAGAAAATGTCCTGACAGAAGATGTCTCCATTGATGAAGCCTATGGATTTGATCTTGTACAAAATAAAACCAATAGTAATGATGATTTATGTGAAATTGATATGATGAATAGTATCCGACAAATTGCAGCTGATTTAAAGCAGAATAAATCAATAGGCGCAATCAGTTCTAAGTTTCATCATACTTTGGTAGAGGCTTTTACACAAGCCACGTTTAGAGAGAGTAAAAAAACAGGAATTAAAAAAATCGTTCTTTCAGGGGGAGTGTTTAATAATGATATCATCCTGAATCAGATGATAAGGATTTTTGAAGAAAATAATTACAAGGTATATACACACACAAAGGTTCCAACGGGGGATGGCGGGATCTGTTTAGGACAGGCAGTGGTTGCAGCTGCTTTGCAGGGGAATTAAAATATGGTTTTAAAATATATTGAAGAGTACAGGGATGGCGATCTTGCCAGGGCTATTGTGAAAAAAATTCATGCTGTCAGTAAAAAAAAATTAAGACTGATGGAGGTCTGCGGAACCCATACCATGTCCATTTTCAGGCATGGCATCAGGAGTGTATTGCCTGTTGGTATCACTCTTCTTTCCGGTCCGGGGTGCCCTGTGTGTGTAACTGCCCAGAAGGATATTGATGCCTTTGTGGAGTTTGCAAGGGTTAAAAATGTTATCGTGACAACCTTTGGTGATCTCATTAAAGTACCGGGATCAAGTTCCACCCTTGGAAAAGAAAAAGCTGATGGTGCTGATGTGAGGATTGTCTATTCAATATTTGATGCCATTAATATTGCCAGGGAAAATAAAGATAAAGAAGTTGTGTTTTGTGCAGTGGGATTTGAAACAACCATTCCCACCATTGCAGCCGGTATTCTCATGGGAGTCCAGGGAAAAATAGATAATTTTTCCATTTATTCTGCCAATAAACTCACACCACCGGCCCTTGCAGCGTTAATGGAAACAGATGGTGTCAAGATAGACGGCTTTATCCTTCCGGGCCATGTTTCTGTGATTACAGGTACCAATGCTTACAGAGACACATTTGAAAAATATAATATACCATCTGTGATTGCAGGTTTTGAACCCATTGATATTTTACAGGCTGTTCTTCTTTTAGTACAGCAGAATGAGGCAGGAAAACCAGCCCTTGAAAATGCATATCCAAGGGCTGTATCTGATAACGGGAATGTAAAGGCAAAACAGATTATGAATCAGGTTTTTCAAGTCTGTGATGCCTCCTGGAGAGGAATCGGGGAAATTGCCTCAAGTGGGATGAGCCTTAAAAAAGAGTATCAAAAATTTGATGCGGCCATAAAATTTGATATGGATATGCCGGATGTACCTGAACCAAAAGGGTGTGCCTGCGGGCAAATCCTTCTGGGGTTGAAAACACCGGAAGAATGTGCCCTGTATAAGAAAAAATGCACCCCCATGACACCGGTTGGGCCCTGTATGGTATCAAGTGAAGGGTCTTGCGCTGCCTTTTACAGATATAGTTAGGGAAGATTTGTTTTGAATTTTGGGATGTGAGATAAAAGGAAAAAAGATGACTGAAGAAAAAGTATTATTAGACCATGGTTCCGGGGGAAAAGTCTCCCATGTAATGTTTTCCGAACTGATCCTTCCCTTGTTTGAAAATCCTGAATTATCAAAACAGGATGACGGGGCAACTCTGGATGTTGAAGGAACAAAACTTGCCTTTTCAACGGATTCTTATGTGATAGACCCTGTTTTTTTTCCTGGCGGCAATATTGGAGACCTGGCAGTGAACGGAACTGTCAATGATATCTCCATGTGCGGTGCCAACCCCATGTTTATAAGTGTGGGTCTGATTTTAGAAGAAGGGCTGCCTGTAAAAGATTTAAGAACAATCCTGGAAAGTATGGCAAGTGCGGCCAGAAAAGCCGGGGTCAAGATTGTAACGGGTGATACCAAGGTTGTTCCAAAGGGAAAAGCAGACAAAATTTTTATCAATACTTCAGGGATCGGAGTGATCCCTTCTCACATTAATGTGTCTGGAAGCAATGCAGAACCTGGAGATAAGATAATCATCAGCGGTACCATCGCAGATCACGGGATTGCGGTATTAAGTTCCAGGGAAGGCTTAAAATTCGAGTCTGAAATCAAAACCGATTCAGCCCCATTAAACAGGATGGTGCAGTCCATTATCCAGTCTGACTGTGATATTCATGTGCTTCGGGACCCCACAAGGGGAGGCCTTGGCACAACTTTAAATGAGATTGCATCACAATCTAAGGTTGGAATTAAAATAGATGAGCAGTCTCTGCCCATCAGGGGGGCTGTTCAGGGAATCTGCGAGCTGTTGGGATTTGATCCCTTATATATTGCCAATGAAGGCAAATTGATTGCCTTTGTACCTGAAAAATATGCCGACAAAGCACTTGAGCTTATTCAACAGGATGAGTTTGGCAAAGATGCTGTGATCATTGGTGAAGTAACAAAAGAAGCTCCTGGCAAAGTTTTTTTAAAAACCAGGATTGGTGGTTTAAGAATAATCGACATGCTGACCGGCGAGCAACTTCCAAGAATCTGCTAGATTCAATTATAGCACCCCACTCCGAAAATACGGCCAAATAACAGAAAAAGAGGGTTGCCCTTGTCAACATCCTCTTTTTTCTGATCTCAGGCTTGCAGTAAACATATTTGATTAATTTTGCACGCCTCTCCTTAACAGCTTGCTTGCAGTTATTCACAACATCCGGGGGTAAATGCCAGACAGGCATCCATCCTTCTTTACGACTGGCCTGTAAAAACTCTGTAAAAACAAATTAAATCCGTGATTGAAAAAGATTTGATTGAACATAGGGGAAGAAAAAAAACTGGCGGATATTTTTTAAAAGAAGAAAGCGATCTGCTGTATCCGGCAAGGCAATAAAAAATATGAGTTGTGATTATAGTCTTTCTTCTTTTTAGAAGGCTCAATACAGAGCTTTATAGCCAGAAAACCCCTCCTAGTTCGCTTCAATTTTTTATATTATCAAGTGGAATAAGAAAAAATCGACTACAATGGTGTTGAAGGGTTATAAAATTGAATCAAAAATTCAAAACTGAAAAATTGTCATATACCATATATTGGGGTATCTTTAATTTGTCTTGACTGAGCCTTACAAAAGCCGGTACACATTGATGAATTGACCTATTCAGGTATGGAACCAAACATTTTTTTTCAACAAAGGCAGATAGCAAAATGAGCAGAATGAACCAACCCTGGAAAATGGGAACACTTGAAATAAAAAACCGTTTAATACGCAGTGCCACAGATGAAGGATTTGCAACCTTGGAAGGTGCTCCCACCCAGAGGCTGATAGATATCGACACAGAATTAGCAATGGGGGGAGTTGGCCTGATCATAGCTGGTGCAGCCCATATCAGTCTTGAGGGCAAATGGGGTAATAATGGCATTGGAATGGACCATGATAATCTTATCAAACCTTTAAAGCGATTGTGCAAAGCAACCCAGGAAGCTGGTGGCATCCTTGCAGCCCAGCTATTGCATTGTGGTACCACCGTAAATCCTGCAACCTTGTCAGAAAGAGGAGCGCTTTTTGGTCCTTCTGCCATGATTGATCCCCTATTCGGCCACCCTGTAGAGGAGTTGACTCGGGGTCACATCTTGAAGATTGTGGATGATTATGCCAAAGCTGCATCAAGGGCTAAAAAAGCGGGGTTTGATGCGGTTCAAATCCACAGCGGCCACGGATACCTGATCAACCAATTTTTAAGTCCATCCAGGAATTTTAGAAAAGACCAATATGGCGGCTCTCTTGAAAACCGCACTCGATTGCTCTGCCAGGTATATGAAGCAATCAGGGGAGCAGTGGGCAAGGATTTTCCCGTGTTAATCAAAATGAGCGCCTATGATGGATTTCCCGGTGGTGTGGAATCATATGAGGCAGCCCATACAGCGGCCATACTGGATGCCATGGGAATCGACGCCATTGAGGTTAGCGCAGGGACTCCAGAGGGTGGGAAAAAAGAAGGTTGGGATCATATCCTTCCAGCACCCTTCGAAGAAGGCTCTTTATTAAAATATGCGTTGTTGATAAAAGAAAAAGTCGGTTGCCCTGTTATTTCAGTCGAGGGGTGGCGAAATCCTAAAATAATAGAAAAAGCCCTTGAAAAAATAGATGCAGTATCCATGAGCCGGCCCTTTATCAGAGAACCAAACTTAGCCAATCGATGGCTCGAAGATGACCTTTCGCCTGCTCTCTGCATCTCCTGTAACAAATGCCTTGAATTGCAAATGGACACAGGAATGGCCTGTATTTTTCATGACAAGTAGAGGGTTGTATTAAGACCAATTTATATTGTGCTCAGTCCTAAACAAATATCGATTCTATAAGGTATAATCGCTCAGGAGTCAAATCCACCAATCCCCCGAGCGTTTCTTTCACCAGTCCGGGCTTTTTAAATTCTTCCATAATACCATATCTGGTATAGACAATTTTTTATCCTCAGAATTAAAAATCAATTATACGAGAACAGGAATAATCAAATTAAAAAAGACTCCGCTACTGTATATTGGAGAGTAACAGGAACCGTCAATCGTTCTAAAATAGTATTATCCAGGCTACAGAAAATCCTTTTTAATCTTGTGGAGTTTGCCGTGTAAAGTATCAAGTTTCCTATCCATGTTCATAAAACTGACTGATCAAATCCAGCAGTTCTTTCATTAAATATGGTTTTGGCAAAACAGCATCAAAACTATTCTGTTCAAGAAGCCACGGAGTTCCAGACATTCCGATAACGGGTGTTGATTTTTTAATTTTATTCCGTAGATGATCAAGGACCTTATCACCAGAAATACCAGGCATTTTTATATCGGTAAGGATAACACTGTATTCATTGTTTTCTATTTTCCTGATACCTTCTTCACCACTGGCAGCTGTATCAACAATGAAGCCATTTCGGGATAGGCTACGTTTCAATAACTTCAAGATAGAAATTTCATCATCTATTACAAGAATAGGATTTGCTGTTGGGTAATTTTTCATTGAATTTTCATAAATAAAATATAATAGATGAAATTTAATTATTTCAGAGGCTTTAGCAAGTTTGTATTGTAATATCAATAAGAATTTTTATTGGAGTATAATTTATCCAGAAATATTTTGGGTCAACCGGAATTAATGTGGTCGATTTCATCAATTTTGAGCGAAAATTGATGAAATCAACCTTGCAAGTTTTATTTACCCATTACATTATGAGTAAAAAATGGGTAGACTAATTTAAAA
>Ga0208648_1002955_pt1 | contig 11151 bp, 9 predicted proteins | sample AntAceMetag02UKL_FD_184772 | JGI IMG/M metagenome (GOLD analysis project Ga0208648, IMG submission 184772) | Saline lake microbial communities from Ace Lake, Antarctica - Antarctic Ace Lake Metagenome 02UKL (SPAdes) (version 2) | ecosystem: Environmental > Aquatic > Non-marine Saline and Alkaline...
TTTTTGTGCTTATTTCATTCATTTACACCTCTAACGTTTTAGCTGACCTGCGCCCGCTCCAATTTATTCAAAGCACGGTTTTCTCGGCGTCTGGTCCAGCGGCTTGTTGGAGGGTCGCACATGCCTTGCAAACTTCATAAACAAACATTCTAAGCGATGATGAATTTAGGATGCGAGTTTCAAATGTAGTATAATCACCATTTATAATTTCTTCGTCATATATATTTTTAAAATTATCTAACATTTTCTACCTCCAACAGTGTTAATAGACGTAAAATTTTCCGTGATATAGGATCATATATCTGGAAAATATTTCCACGTATTTGAATATTAATTAAAGTTACGGCAAATATTTTTCTTGAATTTTTCAACTCTTTTATATAATATTAATTTTCCACTCTAACCGTATAATATAATAGGCAAATGGAAAGCAAGGTAAAATTTAAACCCAATCCAGAATATCGTTTAATGGATCAAGTCCGAGAAGTTTTACGATATTACCATTATGCTTACAGGACCGAGCAGTCTTACTGTTCCTGGATATTGCAGTATATAAAATATTATGGCGACAAAACCCATCCCAAAGATATGGGTAAAGATGAAGTTGAGCGGTTTTTGAGCCATCTGACCGAAAAGAAGAATGTTGCTGCCGCAACCCAGAAACAGGCATTGAATGCATTGATATTTTTGTACAGAAAGGTTCTTGATATTGATTTGGGAGATGGTATCGCCCCGACGCGGTCAAAACGGAGAATAAATTTACCAACGGTATTTACACAAGGGGAGGTCAGCAACATACTGGCCAACATGAACGGCAAACATAAATTAATGGCCCAATTGCTTTACGGTTGCGGTCTGCGACTGATGGAATGCGTGCGCTTGCGGGTTAAGGATGTGGATTTTGGACAGGGGAAGATATTTGTTCGAAACGCCAAAGGGGGTAAGGATCGCGCGGTTAATTTGCCTGAATCTATCCGCAGCCAATTACAAAAACAAATTGATGCGGTTATCTCGCTGCACAAAGATGATTTAAAAGAAGGCTTCGGGGAGGTGTACATCCCGGAAGCTTTGGCCCGTAAATATAGACAGGCTCCAAAAGAAACCGCCTGGCAGTATGTGTTTCCGTCAAAAAAGCGTTCCAAAGATCCCCGGAGCGGAAAAATCATGCGCCACCATGTGCTGGAATCAGGACTTCAAAAGGCGGTTAAACGCTCTTTGGCCAAGGCTAAAATATATAAAAAAGCGGGATGCCATACGTTTCGTCATAGTTTTGCAACCCATTTGCTTGAAAACGGGACCAATATCCGTATCGTTCAAAAACTCATGGGGCATGCGGATGTGAGAACTACGGAAATCTATACCCATGTTATGAGCAAAGATATGGATGCGGTCAAGAGTCCTTTGGATACCCTAAAAGGGGTGTAAATTAAGACCATTTGTAAACGCTGATCCTTGCATATTGACAAACCGTGGCTCCGATGTCAGGTTTCAGGATTAAGGTTTCAGGATTAAGGATTAAGGGGAAAACGAGGTGACCAATAGCAATTATATGGACGTGGAGGATCTTGAGGTCTATAAAAAACTGAACATGCTTCCTGACACCTGACACCTGACACCAAATAGCCATGGCAATCTTAGCAAACAACAATCTTGATTTATACCCCCCTAAAAGAAATAATATGACAAACCCCACTCCAATGAAAATTATCCTGACAAACAATCTCAGGCTTTCCAATATTCCTGCGGAAATCCGCGCCAAGCTCATGGATACGCTGACATTTCCCAATCCCAAGTGGCTGGAGAATCACAGAATGGGACGCTGGAACCGGGGCACCCCAAAACTGCTTAAGTTTTATGATAAAACCCGGGGCGGCGGGCTGTGGATCCCCAGGGGGTATATGCGGCAGTTGGTGCTGCTCTGCAGACGTCGGAAGGTGTCGGTTGAGATTGATGATCAAAGACGGGTGTTGACGCCCGTGGATTTCAATTTTGCCGGGCAACTCAAGCCGTTTCAGAACCAAGCGGTTACGGTCATGCTGACAAGAGATTTCGGCACATTGGACGCCCCCACGGGCAGCGGAAAAACGGTGATGGCGCTGTATATGATTGCCCGGCGCCGGCAACCCGCCCTGATTGTGGTGCATACCAAAGATCTGGCGTATCAATGGATGGAAAGGGCAGGGCAGTTTCTCGGAATACCCGAAGAAGACGTGGGGTTTATCGGCAGCGGGAAAAAAAATGTGGGGGAAAAACTTACGGTGGCCCTGGTTCAATCTTTGTATAAATGTGCTGAAGACGTATCCAAAGATGTGGGGTTTCTGGTGGTGGATGAATGCCATCGATGTCCCAGCCGAACCTTTACCCAGGCGGTGAGCGATTTTGATTCCAAATATATGCTCGGACTTTCGGCAACCCCGTGGCGCCGGGACCAGTTGTCAAAATTGATATTCTGGTACCTGGGAGATGTGCATCAAAAAATCGATCAAAGCCGTTTGGTTGAAAGCGGTGATGTACTGCCTGCCGAGATTATCATCCGGGAGACTGATTTTAAGCCCTATTACGATCCGGTGAACGAATACAGCAAAATGATATCCGAACTTACGTCCGACGATGACAGAAACCGTCTGATCGCATCGGATGTTGCACGGGAGGCAGAGAACACCGACGGGGTCTGTCTGGTTCTATCCGACAGAAAAAAACACTGTGCGAACCTGAAGGCGATGTTGCAATTTGGATATAACATATCCTGCGAAGTTTTGACCGGCGATGTTACCGGCAGTCAGCGGCGGGAGGTCCTGGATCGCTTAAATCAGGGAAACGTCAGGGTATTGCTGGCCACAGGGCAGCTCATAGGGGAGGGGTTTGATCGCAGGGATCTGTCTCCCTTGTTTCTGACAACGCCCATAAAATTCAGCGGCAGGGTGCTTCAATACATTGGCCGGGTGCTCCGGCCCGCACCGGGCAAGAAAAAAGCCAGGGTTTATGATTATGTAGACGTTAAAGTGGAGGTTTTGAAAGCTGCGGCCAGGGCGCGGCAAAGGGTTTACGCGCCGGAAAGCCATTTTTCCAGTAACGGCGGCGGATCAACACATCTTGAAACCGGTTTCCATTCACATTGAGCATTCAGTTCTATGCCTTCCTGAATCACGGAAACGGGTCGGTCTGACGACACCACGATGATAATCAGGTTGTGGTGTTCAGCGGTAAAGCGAAGCGCGGAATTAAAACGCGCGCCCCGTGCCCGATCTTCGGTCGGAGTGGCCCTGCCGTCCAGAAGGCAGGCAAACCCGTGAAGTCTCAAATCGGCTCCGATATGCAAGGCGCCGTCGACCTTTGAAAGAGATTCCGAAAATTCCAGAAAGCCGTTTTGGCGCAAATCAAGGGGCGGTTCAAGTTTTTGCCCGGAAATTTTGCCAGGTTCCTCGTTAAAATCAATGACAAGCGTGCAGCCGTATTTTCCGTTCTCGGCCGTGTGAACGATTCTGGAGGCAATTTGAAACAACTCATGTCCGATCGAGGGATCGATCTTGGCTTCGAGCAAAATTTCTTCCACCTCCACCAACTTGGCCTGGTAAGTAGAAGAGTGAAAACTTCCATCAGAAAAACTGCACACAGGATCATTATTTAAGCTTAAAAATCCGTGACGGCTTCTAAAATCAGCAGCCACATGGAACGGTTCCACATGACCGGTTGCAATGCCAACGATGGTCTTCCCATCAGAGACCAGGTTGCGGTCTGAATTTTCCACCGCCAGCAACAGCTTGCGCACATGCTTTAAATTGTTCAGACCGGGCTGTTCTATAACCGGAAAACGAATGATAAATTCTATTTCCGGAAACATACGAGGTTCCGTAAAAATTAGTTTTCCTTGAGGCCATTCCCCTTCTTCCCTTGTGTTTGAAATGCCGAGCACGGCATCCAGAACGGGAAAAATCCGAAGCGAGCTGTCCCATCCCAGCCGGATATTCATTTGATCAATAATATAATCGCGAACCGCATGCGTTGCATAGTTACGCAAAACATATCCGGAATTACCTGCATACAAAGGGTCTTCAGTGGCAAAATCATGGGAAAGAAGCCAGGTCGCATGTTCAAGCCAACATTCCGTGGGGCCGATTGAACACATATCCGGATGATGCTCGGTAAACCACATCTGGTAAAAAATAGAGTGGGATCTTCCGCCTAAAGAGATGAGTCCTGTGAGTTGAAGATTCTTTTCGGGGTGAACATGACCCGAGCGCATAAATCGGGATATGTGAGATGCCTTGTCCCGCCACTCGTTGGACTCAAGATAGAGTTTTTTGAACTTGGGTTCATGGCCATGGAGAAGATGTTGGGGATCGTAAACGTAAACCGGATCATCAGGCTTTACCGCATAGATAATGGCGGCACGGCTCATTCCGGAAAAATGCGAAAGCCCGTCGCGCAGTCCGTCAAGGGTGTGAAAAAGACATAAATATCTGAAAGAAGAGTTCTCCATTCCGCCTCCGGGATGTGTCGAAAAATAAAATCTGATTTAAATCTATTGAGTCCTTATCCCAGCGCTTCTCTGATTTTTTTAGCAAGTTCACTTCTGACCACCGGCTTCATGACATATCCGTGAATGCCCATGGCCTTTGCCTTATGCTCGCTTATTTTTTCAGAAAAGCCGGTACAAATTATAACCGGAATATCAGGTCTTATTTCAATAAGTTTTTGGGTCAGGTGAATCCCCGTCATATTGGGCATGGTCATATCCGTAATAACCAGATCGAACTTGTCAGGGGCTGCTCGAAATGCCTCCAGTGTTTCAATGCTGCTGGTCCGTGCGGTGACATGATAACCGAGTCGTTCCAGAATCTGTTGTGTCATTCGAACAATCTGTTCTTCATCATCCACCACAAGGATTCGTTCTTTGCCCTTTTCCACAGGCGATATGACCCGGGGTTCCTCTGTTTCCTGGCTTTGGATTACCGGCAGGTACACATGGAATGTGGTCCCCTTACCCGGTTCGCTGTATACGCTTATGTTGCCTCCACAGCTTTTGACGATGCCGTGCACCATGGCAAGGCCCAGGCCGGTGCCTTTACCTTTTTCCTTGGTGGAATAATAAGGTTCAAATATTCGATCCATTATAGACTCATCAATGCCGGTGCCGGTATCCGCCACCGTCAAACAAACATATGGCCCGGGAATCATGGTCGGATCTTTTAAGTCATCCACATCCAACTCGATCTCTTTTAAGGTTATATCCACTTTTCCGCCTTTATCCTCCAGGGCGTGATAGGCATTGGTCAAAAGGTTCATGGAGACCTGATGAATCTGTGTGGCATCGGCCAGAACAAAACCGCAGGTATTGCTGATATTCTGGTTGATTTCTATGGTTGTCGGCAAAGAAGATCTGATGAGTTTCAATGCTTCTTTCACAACAAGCTGAATTTTTAATGGCTTTAGTTCCTGATCCGCCTGTCTGCTAAATGTGAGAATCTGTTTGACCAAATCTGAGGCACGATTTCCGGCGATAAGCACTTCCTGCAAATTGTTATGTAATTGGGTTCCTTTTCCTGCATCATCTATCGCCAGTTCGGTATAGCCGATTATGGAATAAAGGATGTTGTTGAAATCATGGGCAATGCCGCCGGCCAACGTGCCGATGGATTCCATCTTCTGGGCTTGCTGGAGTTTGGCTTGAAGCTGTTTTTGTTCAGTTACGTCAAGAAAAATGGTTAGAATAAAAGAGTTGCCTGAAATCCGAATGACTCTGGCAAACATAAGTCCATTGAGAATGGCGCCGTCTTTGGCCTTAAAATCCATTTCCAATCCATTGACTTCTCCGGATGTCTGTAACTCCTTTAAAAATTCGGCCCTGTCATTATCAGAGTAAAAGCCGATTTCCGTTGTCGTCTTTCCAATGATCTCTTTTTGGGAGTATTGGGTCAGATCACAAAACATATTATTGACGTCAGCCAGTTTGCCTGTTTCTAATTCAGTAAGCGCAATGGCTTGAGGAGATAAATCGAAAAGGCTGCGGAATTTAGATTCACTGTCCCGCAGTGCCTTTTCTGACTGTACTCTTTCGCTAATATCAATGACAATTCCTCTCAAACCCATGGGTTGATCTCCATGGGTTCTAGCGGCGGTATTCACCATAACGGGAAACGTGCTGCCGTCCTTTCTTAATGCGGTATACTCGACAAGACCCATCTGTTCTCCCTGCAATATCTTTTGAGCATTTTCCATAACTTTTTGCCGATCTTCCGGAACGAACATCTCAAACCCGTTTAACCCTTGATCAACGTCTTGTTGGGTATACTTAAAATAGTCTAGTGCGCTTCGATTTACAAATGTGAGATGACCACTTACATCTATTTCGAAGATGGTCTCCGGTAATAATTCGGCTAACTCTCGAAATCTTTCTTCGCTCTCTCGCAACGCGTCCTCAACCTGCTCGCGTTCTATGATTTCCTGATGCAGCTGGGTATTGGTTGTCTTCAATTTTTTCTGACTGGCTTCCAGCTGTTCTTTTTTTACCGTGGTTAAAGACAATTGGGCCAGCATCTGGTTGAAATTTTCTATTAATTGTCTCACATCGCCGGACATGGCGGGTTTAACCCGTATATCGAAGTTGCCTTGATTGACTGCATGGGTCGCTTTTTGAAGGTTGGTGATGGCACGAGAAAAATAGATGCCCGTCCAAGTAGAAAAAGCGATAATAAACAACAGTCCCAAACCCATAGACAAAAACCCCACGGTTTTAAATGATTGTATGAGACCTTTTAATACAAACATCAAGTAGCGGGTTGTGCCGTGTGAAACTTCCTGTGCGGCCAGAATAGGACGGGTGAACTCGTCAATATAGCTCGTTGCCGAAACGCCTAATCGAACACCGTCTGCGGTTTTTTCATTCATCGGGGCGATGTACATGAATTTATCCCGCAGTTCTCCATTAGGCGCTTTCCATTTGTAATATCCATGTGAATATCTACCCCCCAGACTGTTTTTCATGATCGTCCAAAACTCCGGCAGGTTGTCCGATAGCGAGTGCAAGTCCAGATTTTCTATTTTGGAATCTTTATGAAAGCGATTTATAGCGGTATCCAAATCCTGAACGGCGGTGTATCCTCTTTTGCCCACGGGTTGAACAGCAATTTCTCTGAATCTAACGTCATTTTGCAGGTCTTTTACCGTCATATCAGGATGGGCCTGAAGGTATAATTCCAACTGAAGAACCACGTCCAGTACTTTCTGCCGAATAAAATCCTCTGACATTTTCTTCAATATGGGTCTACTGCGTTGCCACTGTTCTTCTTGCCCCTGATAAACCGCATGATTGGCCTGGGTGAGAAATTGGTGGTCGAATATGCTGATCAAGCAGCCAAAAATTATAATAGGAATCAAACCGGAACTGATGGTAATCGCTATCAATCGGGTACTAAATTTTTTCGGTAACAGTCGTGAAAATTGCATAATAATCGTCTTTCAATCAATAATATTATCGGTTTTTAGAATAACCTGTCGTTTGATTTGAATGTTCAACTCCTTTGCCTTTTTCAAATTCAAGGACAGTTTATTGATAATCGGTTTTTGAGAGGGGATCGTCCGCACATTAACTCCTGATAATATCTGAACCATAGGATCCGCGGCTTGTCGGCCAATTTCGTAAAAATCGCAATGTACGGCCATCAAAACACCATCTTCTACGTCTTTTTTTGAAACTGAGACAACGGGTATCTTGTGTTTATCCGAGATATGAATGATGGTTTGTAAATTTTCAGGTAGATTTAATATAGGATCCGTCGGAATATAAATCGCGTCAACTTGTTTTGCCAACGAATCGACAATCTTCTCAAGTTCCGGCAAATCCCTTTTTGTAACTGAGACGGTTAGAGGTTTCCAGCCCAATTCACGAGCGGCGGTCGTAGCTTCTTTCCCGGTGACCACCGCTTGAGGCATTTCCGTGCAATAAATAATACCCAATGTTTCCATTTCAGGAAGGACCTCTTTTACCATATCAAACTGTTCTTTTACGTCGACCTTCATGCTGACGCCGGTAATATTTCTTCCGGAATCCTCGTAAGTTCGGATAATCCCGGTCGCCTTTGGGTCACCTACAATGGAGAACACAATAGGAATCGGTTTTTTTTCGGTGGCCCTTAAGGCCGCTAAGGTACTTCCCGTGCCCAGAGTCAAAATAAGGTCAACCTCTTTTTTTACAAAATCAAGGGTGGTTTTCAGCGCAAGTTCTTTATCCTGCTCTACATTTTTGTAAATTATTTCTAAGGTCATACCTTGCTTATACCCTTTGTCCTCAAGGGCGTCGAGCACGCCTTTATACGTCTGGTTATATGCATGAATCTTTTCCGTCCACTGTAACGCGCCAATGACAAACGTTTTATTTTTCGCCCTGCACCCCACACAGACCAAACAACACAGAATTAAAGTCGTTATTAATAAGATGAATTTACGATATTTTGTCATAATAAATTTCCATACAAAATTTCCAGCTAAGCTGCCCATAAAATAGTTTTATGCTTGCCGAAGATCAACTGCCTTTCAAATTTTTGATTTTTTTAATTCAACATATCTTATTCCAAAAGCCTTGGAACAACAATCTGTCAATAGTTATAGTTGACGGTCTCGTAAAAAGTCCAACTTCTGCGTTGTGCTGCATTTCGCAATCATTCAACGTACGAAAAGTACGCCTCATGATTACAAAATTTACACGCCTTGAATTTGAACTTTTTACGAAACCGTCTAAATCGGACTTTATACGAGTTCATCATCGTTAGTTTCCGCTTTTTTTTAAAAAATGCTTTTCCATGAATCGTTTTTTAGGAACTTGAAAATATGCCAAAAAGAGGATTGATTATCATTACTCGTTAAAAGGGTCAACAACAGAATACATTTTTTGAATGGTGGCACAATATGACATATCAGGCATTGTGCCAATGCCCTTCAAATCGTCAGTGGATTTCCAAGAGAAACACGCCGTCGCTTTGCTGCACCCAAATCAAATGGGTTTACCCCGGGGAATTTTTCAAATGGCGTTGACACACGGTGTTGTGATTTATTAATGTTAAACGCATCCGATTATCTTTCAATTCGACCAGAAATGGCCGGAAAAACACAGGAGGTTAGATACAATGGCCTACACAGAGAAGATTCTGGAAAAAAGTATAGATCCCAGTGTTCACAAAATGCTGGAACGTGCAGAGCAGCTAAACCTGGAAACGGTTTGGGACAGGTATGAGGCGATGCTGCCGGAGTGCGGATTCGGCGAGCTGGGCGTTTGTTGCCGTAATTGCAACATGGGGCCTTGCCGGAAACCAAAATCTACCATTTATGGACGGACACTAACTAAACCGAGCTCACCTGCCTGACACGTTAATTCTTTACGTACAAAGGTTCCTTGTTTTTTTCCAGCCTGAGGATATTGTCTGCCACTGCCTTGACAATCCCTCGTATGGAAACGTCTGTAGACCCGGCAATATGAGGAGTGGCCAATACATTATAATTGAAAATAGGATCATCGGGATCCGGGGGCTCTTCCCAAAACACATCTAAGCCGGCGCCCGCGATTTTGCCGGAGGCGAGAGCTTCTTGTAACGCTTCACGATCTACCAATCCCCCTCTCGAGAGGTTGATTAAAAAAGCGCTCTGTTTCATAAAAGATATGGAAGTAGGGTTTATCAGGTGCTTGGTTTCGGGAGTGTAGGGGAGACATAGGACAACAAAATCAGATTTCTTCAATAGCTCATTAATATCCTCAGGCCCTCCGACCCATTTCAAATCCAGTTCTTTCATGGCGTTCGGGGTATGATGACGTTTGATTCCGATCAAATGGACATCAAAGGCTTTAAGCCTTTTAATCAGAGCTTGACCGATGCCGCCAAGTCCCACAAGACCCACCGTGTGGCCGCTCAAGGCTCTTCCCCGGGGTTCTCCCATTTTCCCGTTTTTCAGACTTTGGGCCATGCCCCGAATATCTCTGGACAGCCCGATCATCATGTATATGCCCAGTTCCGCCACGGAATCCGCATTTCCGGAAATATTGGCAGGCACATTGGCGACCCAAATATTTCGCTTTCTGGCCGCTTGAAGATCAACCCCTTCTAATCCCGAACCACACTGCTGGATGAGTCGCAGTCGATCACTTTTTTCGAGCACCTCCTCGGTTACGGGACTCATGGTGGGTATCAAAACATCGAATCCCTTCAAGTGGTTCACCTCAAATCGCCCGGTGGCCTCGAAATGGTGTTGGGGAAGTTCGGACCGGATCCGGCCTAAAAATCCTCCCCATGCATTTTCCGAAGCGGCAAAAAGTATATTCATTTTTTCGTGAACCCTTAAGGTTTTACCCTAATTGAGCGAAAGGCAAGGATGCCCCATATTCAAGGCGTCACGGGTGAAGCCGTAGTGAACTACTGCAAACCCGTGACAACGCCGAAGATGGGGTATCATTGCCTTTCCCGAAGGGTAAACAAAATCGATATAAAATAACAGAATCCATATCTCACTGATAGTAGGGATATTAAAATACCATCGCATCATCAAAATTTTTCTTGAAATAAATATATTATAATCGTTTTCGATTTTGTTTACGCTCGATTAAGGTTTTACCGTTGTGAAGAAATGTCCATTATCATGCTTAATGACATCTCGTTGAATGAAACTATTTATAATCTCGTTATATTTCAATTGGTATTGGCTGTTGAAATATAGATCAACGGTCTCTTTGAACCAGTAGGTATTCATTAGATATGCAAAGAATGTTTCAGCATCAATGATTCTCTTCATTAACAGGGTATACACTATTATTTTTTTAAGCAGATCATCTCCGATCCTCTCTTTATCGAACATATACGTTTCAATTCTTTTTTTACTTTTTGATATGGCGCGTTTCATATCTCTAAAGGGCGCTCCATGACCCGGACAAACCAAATCTACGTCAAGGGATTCCAGCTTTTCAAGGGATTCCATCATTTGAAACAAAGCAGTGCTTCCTTCGATACGGATCGTCATTACGGCCAGATCATTTTCCCAAAGCGTATCCGAAGATATAAGGACTTTTTCGGCTCATCGCTGTTTCGTGTGGGTAAAAACGGTCATTGAGAATGAGCCGTGTCTTGCATCCAGCTTCTTGAGCCAGAGTGGCAGTCGCGCTTCTATCGC
>Ga0208648_1002956_pt1 | contig 11149 bp, 5 predicted proteins | sample AntAceMetag02UKL_FD_184772 | JGI IMG/M metagenome (GOLD analysis project Ga0208648, IMG submission 184772) | Saline lake microbial communities from Ace Lake, Antarctica - Antarctic Ace Lake Metagenome 02UKL (SPAdes) (version 2) | ecosystem: Environmental > Aquatic > Non-marine Saline and Alkaline...
ACACCCTGGTAATTGCCGGAAAAGATACAATTCCCCGCCCATTAGGACCGACCTGGACGCAGGCATTTTACTTGATACAAGACAAACGCGCAGTAGTGATCTGGGATCAAAGCCTCTCTTCGATTCATGCATGGTTTTTCAAAGATTCAAGCGCCGCCTGGTATTTCCTTGACGCCGATTCGATCCGTTTTGGCGCTATGGATATATACTTTGGAAAAGCCGCCCTGGACAAACCTATGTTACGTCCTGATAATTTCGATTACACGATTCAGTCATTAGTAACGCCTGATTCAGTAATCTTACAATTTTCCTGCCTTGACAAATCCTTTGCCCTTATTCGCCATTTCACACTCGATTTTTACAAGAACGAGATTACACAGGATTACACTACCGACCTGACTTTCGGTGGCGGTCATCCTGAGCACAGTCTTTATTTTCGTGGTGAAGTAACGGATAGCGGCAGAACAGTAGGAGGTACAGGGATGGCATTCTGGCGACCGGCAAACCGAGCCTGGGAGTGGAAAACTGTTGATCCAGATGCGAATGTGAACTTCATGCCCGAAAAACATGACTGGTTCTACAATTACAATATCGGTCAAGTGACGCCTGTGGCAGATTCCACTTCATGCAATACGTTTGTCCTGCTTGATCCTTGCACCCATATACTCTACCGTTTTCATACCGGATACGGCAAAACATCAAAATCGGGACCTTATCTTGATGCGCTCTATCCATTAGGAGATACTTTTGATGAATTGGCTGATTCAATGGTTTGGCATGATCTGGCAGGCCATCCCGGCTCCATAGGAATGAACAAACGTCCCCTGGAAACTGATCGTGAAGGACGACTCTGGGTCGCGCCTCAAAAACAGGGAAAGTTGATTGTCCTGAAGGAAGCATTTTTCGAAAACACCTCCGGAAAAACCACCTGGACTGAAATCGATCAGGTAGTCTCTGTTCCCTCTCAACTCTGGGAATGGTCTAACGGTATAATCGCCATTGACGGATCTATCAGTGGTTATATTACTGTTACTTCGATAGGTGGTATTGAGACATACCAGGTCATTGAGAATTAACCTCATATTGCTTCTCGATTATTTTTATTTGCTGTGATCCGGGAGATTGCTTCGTCGCTTCGCTACCTCGCAATGACGGTGGTGGTTGTTTTTCTACGGGAATCACTATTGTGTTATAATGATTTGAAGGGTAACTCCCTTTTGCTAAAAGAAAGGCTTGCTCTAAAAACAAGTCGCCGTAGTATCTATATCTCAGCATGTTACAAGTTTATGACAAACCGCTCCCTTTCGGCGAAAGGGAGTTACTTCAACTACTCGCTTTATAAGAATCAGAACACTACTTAACAATCATAAAAATTCCCCATAAACTATTTATTTTTGATCACCCTTTATTTGAATCACAAATTGCTGTAAATTATTAAATGATATTCCGGGAGAAATTAATGATTCGGCACAAACTTATACTGGCTGCAATAATACTCATTTCATGCTTAAGTAGTGAAATCCTGGGGCAAGTTCATATCTCAGGTCTGCTAAACGGGACATTGATCGATACTACCTATATAGTCGAAGATGATATCGGCGTTGCCTTTGGAAATACCCTGATAATTGAACCGGGCGCTGTTTTTCGCTTCGATGGTGATTACGGATTCGCGGTAAACGGGCGGCTTTATGCTGTTGGAACAGAAGAGGACAGCATATTTTTTGTTCCGAATAACGGTGTTGAAGAGTGGGAAACAATTTCGTTCAATGCTCAACCCCAGGATTCAAGCAGACTTGAATACTGCTATTTCAGCGGCGCGTCGAGCAGCGCTGTTAATGCTAACCAGAACACGCTCCTGATCATCAACGAATGTACACTTACCGGAAATTCCTCCTCCTATGGCGGTGGGATAAACTGTGCATCGAGCCATCCAAGAATAAGTAACTGTCAAATCACGGGAAACACTGCTACTACTTCAGGCGGCGGAATATATTGTTCTGATTCCAATCCCCTGATAAGCAATTGTGTGGTCAGCGGTAATTCAGGCGTTCGCTGGGGTGGTGGTGTTAATTTTTACAGCAATTCAGAAGGATTATTAATCAATTGTACAATCGAAAACAATGAATCAACTTCAACTGGTGGCGGCATTAACTGCTCAGCGAGCAGTCCTTCAATAATTAGCTGTACAATCGAAGGAAACGAAGCAACAAATTACGGTGGCGGGATATATTGTTATAACCGGTCTGAACCGGTAATGGACCATTGTCTCGTAATCGATAATACAACCGGAATATCCGGCGCCGGGATTTACAGCTCATCCTCAAGCCCGGAAATCTCATTTTGTACTATCAGTGAAAACGACGCTGAAGAAGGATGGGGCAGTGGGGTACATTTTTACAACCAGTCTTCGCCAACACTCTCAAACAGCATTATTGCAAATAATACCGGTATCTACGGCTTATATGTGAACGTTGCCGAAGCCTGGATAACTTATTGTGACTTTTATAATAACGATGAGAATGGTGATTTTGGCGGTCTTCCTCCGAACTGGCTTGGCAGGATGATAATGGTTAATGGCGCCGGTGATTCATGTGACGTGAATCTGAATATCCTTGAAAACCCCGTTTTCAGAGGCGGCGCTCGCCAACAAGCTTATTTTCTGCGCACAAATTCTCCCTGTATTGATACCGGCGACCCTGATGCCGATGACGATCCGGATGAAACCATTGCGGATATGGGTGCCTATTATTACGATCACGCACACGGAGGCGGTCTTCCACCAACACCATCACTTGTTGAAGTCAATGGAATATGCTCACTTCAGTACCAGGACCACCATGAAGGGACAAACGTTGTCTTCATTCCCCGGTCGCCATTAGCGCAGAGAGATTCAATTGTCACTGATGAAAATGGCGAATTTGAGATGGAATTGAGGTTAGGCATTTATGATATCCTCTTTACACATGATGCTTTCCTCGACTCAATGCTATCCACTGTCGCCCTGCTGGGAGAAACTGATGTCGATTCAGTAACGCTGCATCATGTAGGCATCTCAGGTTCATTAAGCGGGACGATGCAAGCAGGAACCTATTTGATAGACGGTGACATTACGGTACTTATGGAGGATACCCTGATTATTGAACCTGGTGTTGATTTTCTGTTTAATGGAGCTTATGGATTCGATGTTCAGGGTTATCTTCACGCTGTCGCGACAATTGACGATAGCATTCGTTTCTTCCCAACGCCTGAAGCTGACGGGTGGGGCGGAATACGGTTTGGTAGCACATCTTCCGATGAATCAATCCTCGAATACTGCCTTGTATCAGGTGCTAACCAGGCAGGAGGAATTCATTGCAACCAGGCTTCCCCAACTTTTCGTCATTGTACGGTGAGTGGAAATTATGCGACATACTGGGATGGCGGAGGGATAACCTGTACAGACCAATCCGATCCAGAAATCACGTTCTGCGTAATCAACGGTAATTCCGCTTCAACAACTGGAGGTGGGATTGCAATCCTGAATGAATCGGAACCATTTATTGTTAACTGCACAATCTATGGTAATATCGCTGAATACGGCGGGGGAATACTCTGCCATAGCAGTAATCCTGTATTCAAGAACAATATTCTAATTGGGAACAGGGGACAGGGAGGTGCTCGATTCATGAATTCCAATGATGTTATCGTAGAGTATTGTTTGTTCTATGATAACGGGAATTCGAACTTCAGCGGCACAACTATTCCCGCTGGCCTTGACAGTATGACAACAGTTAATACTTATGGTGATTCTTGTGATATTTATACAAACCTTTACATTGATCCCTACCTCTGGGATGCTGAAGAAAATGATTTTCGGCTGCGAAGATTTTCACCCTGTATAAACGGCGGTGATCCTGACATGGACTGCGACAGTGATGGTACTCTACCCGATATTGGCGCTATCCCTCACCGGCACACTGGACCAAACCTGCGTGTTCGTGAGATGATACATGATTTCTGTCTTGTAGAAGCAGAGAATTCAGTAACGTGGTCGATTCCACTGATAAATACCGGCTATGAGGATTTGGTAATATTTGATTTAAGTTCCAATCATCAGGCTTTTGTTACGCAACAGATCGATACCCTTGTACTTGAACCCGGAGGACGTGATAGTGTGCTGGTTACGTTCACACCGGTGAATAACAATAATTACGGCGGAATTGTAACAATAATCTGTAATGATCCTGTTTCGAGGGTGGTTGAAGTAGGTGTCAGGGGTGAGGGATGGGGAATGGGAGTGAGCCGGGGAACCGAGCAGTTAATCCCTGAAGAATTTGATATAACATCCACTTTTCCAAACCCGTTCAATTCAAGTATAAACATTACAATCGGTTTACCTGCTCCGGCACACTTGAAGGTTGAGGTCTATAATTTGATCGGTAAATCCGTAAAAACTCTTCATAACAGTCAAATACAGCCTGGTTATCATGATTTTGTTTTTGATGCAACTTTTCTTGCAGGTGGTGTTTATTTCGTTTATGCGAAATATAATGATAATGTTAAGAAAGTAAATAAAATTGTCCTGCTGAAATAAATATCCCATTTTCATTGTTTATCTTAAGGAAAATTATAGACTTATCTCTTCAGTTACAGTTTTTAATCCCTCTTCGGTCTTTTAGATATTCCTTCACTATTTTGTGCTTCCTAATAAAAATATCGAACGTATATGTTTGATAATATACAATATAAAAGATAATGCTCTCAGAGGAAACAATGCTGGTTATGATCGGAATTATCTGGTTACATGATAATAATAGATGTGCCGGATAATTTCAGGATTTTTGAAGTAAAAAACAAGAATCTTGACCAAGTGCATCTTCCACAAAAATAATAATATACTGTAAATACCTAACTAAAATGATCAGGATAAGGTTAATATTGTTGACGTTATATGATTCAAATGAATAGAGATAATGTCATATTATTACATGATTATTAAGGTATTTAATCAATGATATCAAACATAAAGCATATATTACTTAATGTAGCTGTATTATTATCTTAAAATAATGTAAAAGATAAGTTTGGTATCATATTTAAGTTAAAGTGAATCAATTAATACTCCGATATTATGATTAGCATGGGCATCAAAACGATTTGAAAGGCAACAAAAAGTGCAATACATAAAAAAGGAGGGCTGACCTCATGAGTACCAGGATTAACCACAATGTACTCTCGCTCACAGCCCAGCGTAACATCTGGGCGACCCAGAATGCTTTAGACACTGCGATCACTCGCTTGTCTTCCGGTCTCCGAATCAACTACGCTTGGGACGATCCGGCAGGTTTGGCTGTAAGTGAGAGGATGCGTGCCCAGATTTCTTCAATGGTAGAAGCGGAGCGCAACACTAACTACAACGTTAACCTTTTGGCGACGGCTGAAGGAGCCTTGTCTGTAATAGACGAGAAACTAATTCGTATGAGATCACTGTCAATCCAGGCGTCAAACGGCGCACTGACTTCCGGTGATCGTGCTTCGTTAGATGTTGAGTTCCAACAACTGAAAAGTGAAATCACACGGATTGCCAACACAACAAACTACAACGGTAATTACCTGCTGAACGGTGATTACAGTGGTGGTATCGGGTTGAAGTTCCATATCGGAACCTATAATGTCAGTGGACAGGATTATTATCACATTAATCTGAACACCATGACAGCGGCTGCACTTGGGATTACAGCTTCAGAACTGACAGACACTGTAACTGCCCAGGCAGCTATCGATACACTTGACAGTGCGATCAACTCGAAAGATAATGAACGTACCAGGATTGGATCCTATGTCGAGCGTCTGCAAAATACCATTCTCAACCTGCAGATAAGCAAAGAAAATGCGGTTTCAGCAGAATCGCAGATTCGTGACGCTGATATAGCGGCTGAGATGAGTAATTTCGTCCGAGCCCAAATACTGTTCTCGACCGGCGCTTCCATGCTTGCCCAGGCGAATATGGTACCGCAGATCGTAGCTGGTTTGGTTGGATAGACGTAGAATTAATTCTTTAACATCTTTCTGCCTGCCTTAAAGGTTGCGGAAATGAATACCGGTGACGACCGGTGATTTGTCCGGCAGCTTTATAAAGGGAGCCCTTGCTGCAGAAAATACACCCGGGTTATTGTAACCCGGTATAAACCCGGAATGTTCTTCCGGGTTTTTCATGTTGGTCAAAATGATTCGTGAATCATCGCGCTGCATCATGTTATGGGTGCTGAACTGAAGATAACGTTTTAACTCACTAATAGAATGACTATCAAACGACCGAAATAAACACCACCAAATCCATGTTGATCCAATTTATATATTCATAAAGTCTTAAATCTAGAAAACAATCAGAGTATCTCGAATTAAGTATTAGGATGATAGCTTTTTTATACTTATCTTGAATTTTAGGAGTTCGTTCACGTGAAGCGACTCCCGCTTTTGGTGATGGAATGAATTTATGTAACATTGAACCGTACTGGTAGTTTGTATTCTCCTTGAAAAGATAACCTCTCCATTTGCCCACAGAGGTGGACAAAACCACGATAACCCTTATTCGTATATAATTTTAATAGTTTTGCGAAGTAATCCGCTCTTCTCTGATTGTTGAGTGTGGATTCGTATTGGCTTATTAAAAGAGGTTTCTTTGAAAGTACTACTTGTTTACCCGGCATTCCCGGATACTTTCTGGAGTTTCAAACATGCTTTAAAGTTTGTTTCCAGAAAATCGACGGCTCCGCCCCTGGGTCTGCTTACTATTGCTTCAATGCTTCCCGAAGATTGGGAACTCCAACTTATAGATATGTCTGTCAATAATTTAAAAGACGAAAGCCTTGAATGGGCTGATATGGTACTTATCAGCGCTATGCAGATTCAACGAGAATCTGTTCTTGGAGTAATCGAAAGGTGTAAATCGTACGACCTTACGATTGTAGCAGGCGGTCCTCTTTTCACCGCGTATTCCTCTGATTTCTTAGAGACTGATATTGATCATTTCGTTCTGAATGATGGAGAAGCGACTCTACCGCGTTTCCTGGAGGACTGGCAAAATGGCATTCCGCAGAGAGTGTACTCTGATTCAGCCATGCCTTCGTTGAAAAATACTCCGGTTCCTCGCTGGGATCTGGTAAACCTTAGGCGATATGCCGAAGTCAATATCCAGTATTCGCGAGGTTGTCCATACAATTGTGATTTTTGCGATATCGGGATACTCTTTGGCAGGAAAATCCGAACTAAATCAAAAGAACAGATAATTGCAGAACTGGACTCACTTTATTCTTCAAAGTGGAAGGGAAATGTATTCTTTGTTGATGACAACTTCATTGGGAATAAACCTAAACTGAAGAGGGATTTGCTTCCCGCATTACATACCTGGCAGAAAAGACATGGGTTTCCATTTACATTCAGTACTGAAGCCAGCATTGACCTGGCGGATGATGCCGAGCTGCGTTCACTGATGATTGTGTGTGGTTTCACATCGGTATTTATTGGGATCGAGACCGTCAATGAAGATTCACTGCAGGAATGCAACAAACTCCACAATAAAAACAGGGATACACTCGAATGTGTTCGCATTATTCATGAGAGCGGAATGATGGTTAAAGGCGGCTTTATCGTTGGCTTTGACAATGATAAAAAAAGTATCTTCGAAACATTAGAGAATTTTATACAGGAGAGCGGGATTGTTACCGCAATGGTCGGTCTTCTACACGCACCCCGTGGAACCAGCCTGTATGAGCGGTTGATTAACGAAAACCGTATCCTTGGCGACAGCTCTGGAAACAACACCGACTCCAGTATCAACTTTGTTCCCAAGATGGAGTTGTCGGAGCTGATTGAAGGTTATAAGAAACTCAACCGTGAGATTTATTCTCCTAAGGAATATTATCAGCGGGTTCGACAATTTCTCCTGGATTTTCATCCACTCAGACTTCGTATCAAACCTCTGCTGGGCTGGAAAGACATCTCTGCATTCCTGAAAACATTATTTGTTCTGGGAATTGTTGAAGAGGAAAGAAGATACTACTGGAACCTGCTATTCTGGACAATACGTAAAAGACCGTCATTGTTTGCTCATGCCGTAACCCTGAGTATTTATGGTTTCCATTTTCGAAAAGTCTTTGAGCTATAGTATAATATTATTGAGATGAACCATATTGAAGCGAATATTTTACAATAAAATGGATCATAATATTATACAGAAAAATCCTGTGAATTGAGAGTAAATATCAGCTATAAGATTTGCGGGCACAGTAATATTGCCTTTTTCTGGCAATTCAATTGCTGCCAAGGGGAGTTGTGCTGCACTCTGTAAAGAATTCATTGAAGAAAACTTAACAGTATGATCCTTTTATAACCTTGAATTGTAATGCGAATTGTGAAATGTAGCAAAATTTCGGATAAGATAGGATAGATTTGATTATCTCAAATACATAAAGGTTCTTTAAAATTTCATCGTCTAAGGATATATGAGGATTAATATAAAATCTCTTTTAAAGAATATGAAGAATTGAACGCTACTTACTAAGAGTATTAAATACTCTCTGTGCGATTTCATCCATTGAATGACCGTAAATAAGAATATCGCTTAATCCATCTGCAATCCAGCGAACAACATCTGCCTGGTCAAGAAACTGGGTCAACAGGAATACTTTACTTTTGCGAGCACCCCGCTTTGACCAGCTTAGGCAGGGTTTAAGGATCATATCGAATCCTTTCCCTATTCCAACACTGTCAACGATAATACCGACCGGTTGATATTTATTCAGCCTGGCAAGTGGATTTTGCATTGTTTTTACTTTTATGATTTTATATCCTTCACGACTGAGTGCTATGCCAAGTCTGTAAATATGCCGGTCAATAGGGCTGATTATTACAATTGGAATACCTTCTCCCATTTCATCAAATTTCGTTGCCCATTCAAAACTTTTTCTTAATTGTGCATCGTCTATGTTTCGATCAAACAAATCGTAGGAATTCAATCCAATCAATTCCCGGCTGCGTTCTCCTGAATACATATTATCCTTGCCTGCAATCCAGAAAAGAGGAGTTTTCCGTAATTCTTTTTCAAAATGCAGCGCTACACCCAAATCGGGAGATTCATCCTGCCAAAGGTCGGCATCAGCCACTATCAGGTCATTTCTGTTCGATAACAATTCCCCGATTACATAATCAGTATCGACATCCTGGATCATCCTGGTGACGCCGTATTCGTTGAGTTTATATTCCCAGTCCTTGTCATCACTTAGAAGAATAAAATGATCCTTTTGCATTGTTTTTATATATTCGCCGCTCGCGTCAGATGCGGCTCTTACTCGAGCTTCTTTCTGTCTTCGAACGACAGTTTCATTTTTTTCATACCATGTTCTGTCTATAAATGAAACCAGGTGCTGCTTGGCTTCTTTACTCATACCATCGATAGTTGCGGTACATTCTTTCCCTCTGTCAGGCACCATGATCACCTTCAAGGCAATCGTAGGAATATCCTTTTCAAGGTTCAGGCTTGCCCTTTGCACCATATATCCTTCAGTACTCACTTTTTGCGAGAAGGATTTTTTGAAGCGAATTTCGGAAAGTGACATAGAGAGCACTTGCTCGCTATACCACTTTCCTCCTAATGCCATCCGGAGACTGAAGGTTTGATTTCTCTTAGGTGTGATATTGTAGGGCGAGAACGTTACTTTTGGAGGAAAGAGAACATCCAGCGCTACACCTGAAACGTCTTTAGATCTTATCTCGCGTAATACTTGGGCAGGGAATGATGTTGTAACTGCGTAACCGCCTTCGACAAAAGCTAATTTGACTATGACTTCAGGTTTTCTAAGGAATATTTCTGATGGAGGTTCCGGGAATAGAGGTTCAACAAGAAGAACGTTAGTACTCCGTTGTGCTTCATGAATGCCTATTACTTTTGAATTATATACCTGGTTCTGACCGGCGACAATTACGGTTTTACCAATCTGGGCAGGCTTGCGGCTTAACCATTTCTCCCAATCCAATATTTTGAAACTACCCTTTTCTGCAGTAGGTTCAAGGAATTGCTGACAGCTATCAGGAACGTTATCGAAATCAGGCAAGTTTCAGTCCTTAATTTCTATATTATTATTATTATTATTTCGTATATCAAACTAATCATAAATATTCCTCTCAACAAGACTTTAATACAATTTAGATTAATGCCAAAGTATATGAGGTTTTTTATCCAGCCATGTTAAAAATAGCCGTATTTTAGGCTGTGTACCTAAGTTTAGTGGCAATTTGAGTTTTCCCTTCCGAGCCTTCAGCGCAAAAGTGTGACTCGTTGAATCTGCGATTGGTTTTCCGACTCTAACCTGAGCAGGTAAGTCCCGGATGATAATATTCCAGCATCCCATGATAGCTTATGCCTCCCCGCACTCATTCCGGTTTCCAGAATCAACTCATCTGCAATCCTGCCCAGGATATCCACCACAGTAAGAGACACCAGACCGGGAGTTGGCAGATCGAAGACTACTGAGGCGTTTGAGTTGAAAGGGTTGGGATAAGCCGGAAAAAGCTGAAAAGAGGATGCGAAAACAATTCCTGTTTCTTTCACCGCGAGGGGGCTGAAGCGATAGATGCCAAGATTGGAAATGTCAGCAAGAAAAATGTAATCTCCCCTCACTGCAACACCACGTGCATCTCCTGGCGAATCGTAGAAACCTGCTTCTTCCGGGTTCTCTGGATCTCTGACGTTTACAACGCGCAGGCCTTCATATCTATCAGCCAGATAGGCATAATCGCCGCGCACGGCAACGCTCCAAGCCTCTCCTGGTGAATCGTAGAAACCTGTTTCTTCCGGGTTCTCTGGGTCACTGACGTTAACAATGTGCAGACCTTCATTTCTATCAGCCAGATAGGCGTAGTCGCCGCTCACTGTAACGCCCCGAGCCTCTCCTGGTGAATCGTAGAAACCTACTTCTTCAGGATTCTCCGGGTCGCTGACGTTTACCACGAGCAGACCTGACAATCTATCAGCCAGATAAGCGTAATCGCCACTCACTGCAACGCCTTCGACATCTCCTCCTGGCGAATTGTATATACCTGCTATTCGTGGATTCTCCTGGTCGCTAACGTCAACCACGCGCAGTCCTCCTGCCCAGCCATCAGCCAGATA
>Ga0208648_1002965_pt1 | contig 11133 bp, 11 predicted proteins | sample AntAceMetag02UKL_FD_184772 | JGI IMG/M metagenome (GOLD analysis project Ga0208648, IMG submission 184772) | Saline lake microbial communities from Ace Lake, Antarctica - Antarctic Ace Lake Metagenome 02UKL (SPAdes) (version 2) | ecosystem: Environmental > Aquatic > Non-marine Saline and...
CACCCTGCGTTTGAACCGCTCAAAGGGACCTATAATTTGCTCATTTTCGCCTTCCGCCAGTTTTCCAAACCGTGAAAAGCAGCCACATAAAAAATTAATCGGTTTCCCTCAATGGCCTTAAGCCGGGCCTCCACATGGACCTTTGAACCAAGCGGCGCTGCTGCAAAATGCCCAATATCAACACATGTCCCCAGGGTAATCTTTCCCTTCGGAATCCTGCCGGTGATGGCGTTGCGCGCCGATAATTCCATCAAGAGCACCACACGGTGCGTGGACAGCACATCCAAATTCAGATTGCCCATAAAACTGGCAAGATGTTTTTCCGAAACCACCAGTTCCTGGCGGCCCTATTCCGTTTCCCGTTTGGGATTCATATACCGGTTAGAGATTTTCTTCATCCGTTTGCGGTTTGCCCCGAAATCATAGTAACCTGTTCTCGAGGCCGAGAGGAAATGGATAAGACGCTCATCATCATCAAAAATAAAATTCACATCATCTACAAACCCGAAAAGGGCCGAGAGAAATTCCGCATGGATATAACCGGGGTCTGCTTTAATAATGGTGCACCGCTTCATGTCACGCAAAACCAGGATTAAACGCTCGTGGCTCTTTTCCCTTGTCCCCACATAGGGCAACGGCGTCATGGCGCGGTCAGGATCAGTGCTCTTCGTTGAGACGAAGTTGGGGGAATCCGGACAGGGGGAAAGGGTATTCCAATTTGTGCCATGGTCTTCCTGAGCATGGTCCACGCACCCGGCCGTGGGCCATAATATTGCAGAGAATAACACGATAAAGTTCCTTGTTTTTTCCATGGCAGGCTAAAGACATCCCTCTTAAGTTCCGCTTTTGGTGGTAAGTTTGGGGGTCATCTTTCCAGAATTCAGACACGGTTTCGAAGTTTGAGCTCCATGGGATGAGGTGAAAGGTACAACTGATCTTTCAGATAAGGTTGTCCGTATTTCGTCACGTAATGCTTGAATAACGTCACCGGGACGAGGAGTGGAACAAGGCCACTGTGAAAGTCATTGATAACTTCCAGAAGTTCCTTCTTTTCATCTGCAGTGAGCTGTTTCTTAAAATACCCCATCATGTGATGGAGCACATTGGTGTGTTTTTTGACCGTTGCCTTTAGACGCAGGGCCTCCATGAGCAAGGCCTCGTAACGGGCATAAATTTCGGATATCTTTTTCCCTTTGGTTTCCGCCACCAGTTTTCCCATCTCCCGGTAATGCTTGGTGCTGTGGGAGAGGATCAGTAATTTGTGTCGGGTATGAAATTTTACGAGTTCCCCGGCACTTCTTTTCTCTTTCAGCATCTGCCGCCACCGGTTCAGGGTAAAGATTCGTTCAATAAAATTTTCCCGCAGATGGGGATCGTGAAGTCTTCCATCTTCTTCCACGGGAATGAGCGGAAAATGCTCCATGAAGGCTCTGGCAAAGAGCCCTATACCCTTTTTGACCGGCATGCCTTTTTCCGTATAGACCTTCACACGTTCCATGCCGCTGCTGGGTGATTTGCTTTTGAAAATGAAACCGCAAAAGTCTTCTTTTTCAAGTTCCCTCACCCTGCACTGCGCCCAGGTGGTCATGGTTTCAGTGAGATCCTTCAGGGTATTAATGGTTATGACGCGGGGCGAGTCAAGGTCTCCCACCAGGCGAATCGGCTCACGAGGCAGTCCCAAACCTGCCTCCATTTCGGGATAAACCGGAATAAACGCCATGTAATGCGCCAGTGTTTCCATCACATACCGGTCGCGGGCATGTCCGCCGTTGTACCGGACCGCCTCCCCCAGGAGACAGGTGCTGACACCTATGCGAATCTTTTCCATGATGTGGCCCTTGCTCAATTATCTTCCAAAGCAAGCATACATGACTTCATCCTGAACGACAAATGAAAAGATCTTTAAACGACAGAGGAAAAAGCGAGGTTTGATACTTGGGCAAGGTTGTGCTAATAATAGACCAGTATGAAATAATCTTACAGGGGGAAACAATGGATGAAAAAATTCGTGAAAAGATCAGAACTGTGATACAGGAACAGAGTACCTGTGTTTTGGCCACCGCCTCAAAGAACCGGCCCCACTGTTCGCTGATGGCCTATGCCACCAATTCCTCATGTGACGAAATCTACCTCATGACTCTAAAAGACAGCCGCAAGTATCAAAACATGTGTGAAAATCCAGCAATCAGCCTTCTGATTGATACACGACAGGATGCCTTAAGATCCAACCATACCGAGACCATGGCCCTTACTGTTTCCGGCCGATTTGATAGGATTATCAAAGATACAGAACGGGAACGAATACGTAAGGAATTGTCCTGGAAACATCCCGAACTTAAAGGTTTTCTTGAAAACCCGGAAGGAGAACCTGTTAAAATCATCATTGAATCCTATTTGCTCCTGGAAGGTCCCGAAAAGGCCTACTTTGGGGCTGTCTCAGAATTGTAAAGTTAAAAGCCTCGGCAGAACATGAAGTGAAAAGGAGGTATTCAGCATGCGAAGTGAGCCCATTCTGGTCAGTGGGGCCACAGGATACGTGGGAGGGCGGCTCGTCCCTCGGCTACTGGATTCCGGATTCCGCGTCCGTGTTCTGGGCCGTTCCCTTTCCAAACTTGAATCGCGACCCTGGGCGGGACACAGGAATCTCGAGATGGCGCAGGCCGATTTTTTAGATTATGCGTCTCTTGAGAAGGCCGCTGAAGGCTGTTGGGCGGCTTTCTACCTCGTACATTCCATGAACCCTCGACACAAGGATTTTGCCAGGGCCGACCGCAATGCGGCCCTAAACATGGCAAAGGCGGCATCCCGGGCGGGTATGGAGAGGATCATTTATCTGGGTGGCCTCGGGATAGAGGGCAAGACCTTGAGCAAGCACCTCCGTTCCCGCACAGAAGTGGCCCGAATCCTGCAAACCGGTGACGTCCCCACGACGTACCTCCGCGCCGCCATGATCTTAGGATCGGGAAGCGCCTCTTTTGAAATGATGCGTTACTTGGCGGAACGGCTGCCGGTTATGATCACACCTCGCTGGGTCCAAAATCCCGTACAACCTATCGCCATACGCAATGTCCTGGGCTACCTGAAGGGTTGCCTTGAGCATGATGAGACCATCGGCGGTACCTTCGATATCGGCGGACCAGATGTTCTGTCCTACAAGAGGCTCATGGAGATCTACGCAGAAGTTGCAGGCTTGAGGAAACGGTGGATCATCCCCGTGCCGGTACTCACCCCCCGCCTGAGTTCCTACTGGATTCACCTGGCCACCCCTGTCCCTTCCCATATTGCGAGACCCCTGGCAGAGGGGCTCCGTAACCCTGTCGTCTGTCGGGAAAACCGTATCCGGCCCATCATCCCCCAACACCTGCAGGACTGCAGGGAAACCTTCCGGCTGGCCCTGGGTCTGGTGAAGGAGAAGTGTGTTGAAACCTGCTGGGCGGATGCCGGACCGATCTCCTATCCCGAATGGGCACAATGCGGTGACGTCCCCTACGCGGGCGGGACCGTCATGGAGTCGGGATACCGGGTAGTGCTGAATGCCACGCCCAACGAGGTATGGGAAACCATTGCCCGTATCGGCGGGAGGAGAGGTTGGTATTCATCCAGGTTTCTGTGGGCCTTGAGGGGCCTCATCGATCGGCTGGTGGGCGGGATGGGCCTCAGGAGGGGACGTCCGGACCCGGTCCAGCTTCGGCCGGGCGATCCGGTGGACTTCTTCCGTGTCCTCGAGGTGCGGGAAGCGAAACGGCTTTCTCTGATTTCAGAAATGAAATTGCCTGGAGAGGCGACCCTGGAATTCAGCCTCTATTCTCTCCCGGAAGGGGGGACGGAGATCCAGCAGCTCTCCCGGTTTTTGCCCAAAGGTGTTGCGGGTCTGGTTTACTGGTATTCCCTCTACCCCTTTCACCAGTACGTCTTCAAGGGAATGTTGAAAGGAATCGCCCGGTCTGTGGGAAAGCGGGTTCTCGACGGCCCTGACCGTTTCGCCCCGAGAATTCCCCACGTTTGCCGCATCGATCCAAAGGCGAATACTTGAAATCCGAAAGATGCTCCATACATTAGACGCAGTGTCGATTTCATTTAAAAGGAGAAAACAATGGAAGATTTAAAAAGGTATTTTGAAAATACGAAGGGAATGGGAGTCATAGCCACAGCGGACAAGAAGGGAAAGGTCGACGCGGCCATATATTCCAGACCCCATTTCTTAGAAGATGGTTCAATCGCCTTCATTATGCGCGACCGTCTCACCCACCATAATCTTCAATCAAATCCTTATGCAGCCTACCTGTTTGTGGAAGAGGGACCGGGATACAAAGGGAAACGCCTTTACCTCAGAAAAATCCGCGAAGAGGAGAACAGCGAACTCATTCAATCCCTCAGCCGCAGGGAATACGAGAATGAAAAGCCTGGCTCGAGATTTCTGTTAGCCTTTCAGGTAGATAAAGTCTTGCCTCTTATCGGGGCAGGTGATGAGGAGAAAGCCTGATTACCAGAAGTTGTAAAGGAGGCGTCCTTAAAATGAGCGGCTCGGTCCCGCCTCTGCGCGTAACGTCCTGTAACAAGGCCCCGGTGAATCCCGGTGGCGATTTTGTTCTATACTGGATGACTGCCTCCCGGAGGGTAAGCTGGAACTTTGCCCTGGACCGGGCCGTGGAGTGGGCCAGAGAGCTACAAAAGCCCCTTTTGGTCCTGGAGGCCCTCCGGTGCGACTACCCCTGGGCCAGCGACAGGCTCCATGCCTTTGTCTTGGAAGGGATGGCGGATAACGCCCGTGAGTTAGCCAAGGGGCCTGCGGCCTACTACCCGTATGTGGAGCGGACCCAGGGCGAGGGCAAGGGGCTTCTTGAAGCCCTCTCCCTGAATGCCTGCGTTATCGTCACGGACGACTTTCCCTGTTTTTTTATCCCCTCAATGACCAAGGCCGCTGCCGGAAAGGTCGGCGTGCTCATGGAACAGGTGGATGCCAACGGTATACTCCCCCTCCGCCTCTCTGACAAGGTCTTCCAGTCCGCCTACCATTTCAGGCGTTTTTCCCAGAAGTACCTGCCCCCCCTCCTCAACCAGAAACCGAAGGCCCGGCCCTTCGCCGGTCCCAAACTGCAGACCCTCGGCGCTATTCCCCCGGCTGTTGCCCGAAGATGGCCTTCTCTATCCATGGACGGGACCCATCGCATCAGAACCTTTGTAAACTCCCTTCCCATCGACCACCAGGTGAAACCGGTGAAGTATGGCGGTGGGACGTGTGCGGCGCGATCAGCCTTGAGAACATTTATGAAAAAACGTCTTCCGTCTTACAAGGAAGACCGGAATCACCCTGATGATGGGGCCGAAAGCGGCCTTTCTCCTTACCTCCACTTCGGTCACATCTCTTCACATGAGATCGTTAAAAAGATACTGGAACAACAGGCATGGTCTCCAGAACAGTTTTCCGATCAGGCAAACGGCCAGAGGGAGGGATGGTGGGGAATGAACGAAAACGCTGAGGCCTTTCTCGATCAACTCATCACGTGGCGGGAACTCGGTTTTCAGTTCTGCCACAAGCGGCCCGACTACCATGAATATGCATCCCTTCCGAGCTGGGTCCTGGAGACGCTTCAAGACCACGCCAGAGATCTTAGGCCATCTCTATATACGGTAACCGAATTTGAAGAAGCCCGCACCCATGATCCTGTATGGAACGCGGCCCAGAACCAGCTCCTCGATGAGGGCAGGATTCACAATTACCTCCGCATGCTCTGGGGCAAAAAGATATTGCACTGGTCCCCCACACCCAGGGACGCCCTCCAAATCATGGAAAGGCTCAATAACCGTTACGCCCTGGACGGAAGGGATCCCAACTCCTATACGGGCATTTTCTGGGTCCTGGGCCGGCACGACCGGGCCTGGGGCCCTGAACGGCCGATCTTTGGAAAGGTGCGTTACATGCGTTCGGCGAACACAAAACGAAAGCTTCGCATGAAGGAATATCTCCGGAAATGGGATTAAAAAAAGACCCGCGATACGACCCCCTTGCAGTTTTCATGGAAAGCAAAACGCCTCCTGGCCTTTATGCTCGAAAGCACTGGCTTGGAGAGTCCTCCATATCCTGGAAAACCGGGTTTCAGGAAACGGTTGAGTTCCTTAAGGCAGGGCAGGACCCGGATGGAATACCTTCCTCGTAATGCACGCCATGAAAAACAAAAATCTGCTTTGAGATAGGGGAATGGAGATCAGCGGGGGTTTCATTTTTTCGGCGTGTACGTTGGCGCGTTGGGCGGGGATTTCCCCTTCATCTATTCATGGTAGTATCGGTAGGTTAAAGGTCGACCTGCCGTTTTAGTATTGGATGCCATCTCCACCGGAATCCATGGGCGGACGGCATGACATGGCCTCATCTATATCTTCATCCGTAATACCGAGTAGATGGAGTATATGATGGAGCTGTGACCTCCCAAGTGCCACATTGGCAACTCGATCGAGCCTTTTCTTGGCGTTGTAGGCGATGGCAAGGCCGGCCTGTCCCAGCATAAGGGCATCGTTGGCGCCGTCTCCCACGACCACTGTCTGATCAAGGGGAATCCCAAGGTCACAAGCAGTTTGATTGACAATGCGGGCCTTTTCAGCGGCGTCAATCACCTTTCCTGTGACACTACCCGTCAGTTCACCATCCTTAATATCCAACCGGTTGGCGTAGGCAAAGTCAAATCCCAGTCGCTCCTTCAGATAATCGGAGAAAAAATCAAAACTACCGGTGATGATACCCAGCTTGTATCCCAACCACTTGAGGGTGGTTATAAGCTCCTCCACGCCTTCCGAAAGCCTCAGATTGGATTTGATACCAGAGAGATCCTGGATGGTGAGCCCTTTGAGCAGGGCCACCCGTTGCACAAGGGACTCCTCAAAGTCAAAATCCCCGCGCATGGCCTTTTTCGTCACCCTGGCGACCTCCCTTGAGACGTGGGCAAGTCCTGCGAGTTCATCGATAACCTCCATGTCCAAAAGCGTGCTGTCCATGTCAAAGAAGATAAGACGTTTGTTTTTTCTGTAGACCTCCATTTTCTGGATGGCGAGATTGACGCCGATTTCACGGCTTTTCAACATCAGGTGTTGTTTCATTCGACTCAGGCTGGAGACACGATCCACATTGAGTATCATATCCATGGATTTTACACCGTGATGTTCATGGCATGTGATATTCTCGATATTCACCTCTTCATCCCCAAGGATCTTGGACAGCTCGGTCAAGGCACCCGTTTCGCCAAAGTGGGTTATTATAAAAAGGTTGCTCCGACCCGCCGACGGTAGAGACTCTCGAGAAAAGGGTTGAAAGCGAAGATCAAGGTTTAGCTGGTATGCTGCGAAGAGGAGGTCTTTAATCACCCCGTCGCCGGAATCTCGGGCATCCTGAAGGTCCAACAGGAAATAGAGCCCCAGCATATCTCTTAAGGACATTTGCCCGATGTCTTTGATCTCCGCCCTGTGTCGGGTTAGGATTTCGCATAAGACGGCTAAAATCCCGGGCCGATCCGGTCCGGAAACAGTAACCATAATCGTGTTTGATTCTCTGGCCATTGGGATGTATCTCCTTGGGACCCTGAGTGTCACATGTGAAATGCCATAGCGCTTTGTTTGAAATTAAAAAGCAGGCTAATTCCCTGGAAATGTCGTTACAATGTCATGTTCAAGCCTGGGTCCCTGAGAAACGCCTCCTGTCCTGCTTGACAATGAGATGCGTGTGTCTATATTAAAGACGAAACAACTAACAAGACGTGAACCCGCCCTAAAAAAGGGGCCACGAGCCGGGTTACAGAATTCTCTGTGAACCCGGCTTTTTTTATGGAGGTTATACTATGCAAGAAATCCAAAGCGCTTTCAAGAAAAATATGGAGAAGTTGAGCCCGTTGTCTTTTGAGGATGCCTTTTCCAGACTGGACAATTCGAATGATAGCCGTTTTTATGGGACCGACCGATTTGTCAGCCACCTGGATTCACTGGCCCTGTCGACGGTTCAACATCTCATTGGGAGACTCATCATTGAGGAAAACCCGGTGATCCTGGATATGATGGCGGGATGGGAGAGTCATATCCCTGATGAGTTAAAGGCATCCGCCGTTGTTGGGCTTGGACTCAATGAAAATGAACTGAAAAAGAACAAGAAACTGACCCGCTACGTCCTTCACGATCTCAATCAGGACCCTCATCTTCCATTTCCGAATTGCACCTTTGACGTGGTTATTAACACGGTGTCGGTAGATTACATGACACGGCCGATCGCAGTATTTAAGGAAGTGGGCCGAGTCCTTAAACCGGGAGGTCTGTTTCTCGTGATTTTTTCAAACCGGATGTTTCCACAAAAAGCGGTCAAGGTCTGGCGGGAGTCCGATGAGAATGAACGTGTGATTCTCGTCAGTGACTTTTTTGATCGTTCCGGCGTCTTTGAAAAAACATCCCATTTTGCGTCCAAAGGAAAGCCGCGGCCCAAAGATGATAAATATGCAGGCGAGACCCTGGCCAGCGATCCTATTTACGCCGTCTATGCTGAAAAAAAGGGAGGGTCGCCCAATCGAAGGAAAAGACCTGTCATGGCCGAAGACTATGGTGAAAAAATGGACAAGGAAATTCTGGAACAAAGAAAGGCTCAGGTAAAAGAGACCCTTCGATGTCCCCATTGCGATGAAAAGCTGAGAAAATGGGAAGTGCCGGACAATCCTTTCTGCCAGACCTGGGACAACGAATTCATGTACATCTGTTTTAATGACGCGTGTCCCTACTTTGTCAGGGGCTGGGACAAAATGTACCTTCAAACGAACCAGGGCATGAGTTACCGGCTGATGTACAATCCGGTAAAGGATCGCTGCATGCCCATACCGGTTCCATCGCATCAGGCCCTAAAAGACGGCATCGTAGAATAAAAGGCCCGTCCACAGACCCGCGGCCATGGCCTCGAAATATTTCCGGCTGTGGTCCGGGTCTCGATCCTGTCACGACATATTTACCAATGGGAAATATGGTGTCAACGGCTATGGCGCTTAAAAAACTCCCAGATGATCTCGGCCGCATCGAATTGCCTCAGGGGGTTGCTCTGAGGCAATTTGCCGGTGAAATACTTACCTGGCCAATCATGGGCCCAACCCTTTATTAGGTAAAGAGAAACAGCCGTATGGCCAGCACAATCCTTCCATGATGTCACATCAACGCGACCCTCGCAGAGTTGGCTCTTCGCCGGTTTTTTCTTGCATTCATCATTTTCCAGCCAGAATTTTACAGATTCCATCACGGACCAGTAGCTCCGGGGACCGCCCCGCCGTTTGCTGGACCCACCTTCAAAAGGGACATCCTGGTCTGCCATGCCATGCATGACCATCACGGGGAGAGGACCTTCTGGATTTGGAATCCGCCATTCCGGCTCGCTTTCCGATGGCCTTCCGCCAATGGATGCCGCCAGAAAAGCCGCCCCTGCCAGCAGTCTGGTTTTTTCAGCCGCGAATCGATAGGCCATCATCCCCCCGTTTGAAAAGCCCAGGATGAACACCCGTTGACGGTCCACCCGCAACCGGCTGCACACATCCTCAATGGCTGCTTCGATAAAGCCAACATCATCGATTTTATCCTTTGCCGCCTTTCCGCAGCAATGCCCGGCGTTCCAATGCTGCAAATAGCCGAACAGGCCCATGCCATTGGGATAAAGCACCAGGAAGTTTTTACGATCGGATAATGCGCTGAACCCTGAATAGGTCTCCATGCCGGCCGCCGTATCGAACGCCCCATGAATCACCACCACCAAGGGGAGTGGTTTTTGCCTGTCATAGCCGGGCGGGACATGGACAAGATAACTGCGCTTAAAACCATTGGCCCAAATATCCAGCTCCTGCTCATAGGTTTCAGGACCGGTAACATGGTCGACCGGCAATGTTTTCGCACAGGCAGTCAAAAATGTGCAGAACAGCGCCGCAGCAACGGCCAAGCATAATGATTTCATATTTCCTCCCTAAAAAACCCCTTTGTCTCGCTGGAAACATCAATTGATTTGGTGCGTTGCACTTTTTTTGACCTTGAAGAACCCTTTATTTCCATGTCTTATATTGATTCGTCAATACACAGGTTATCTTACATTTAGAATAAATGTCGTCATTTCTCTTAGAACAGCACCAGCAATTGACACACTGAATTTGTTTAAGATAAAACGTGTAAAATTCGTTATTCGAGGCACCTGGAGTCATGATGCCTGCTCCAGGTGAGATGATAAGAACTCAGTTTTTCGGGGGAGACTATACTGAAGTGGGGCTTGGGTTTCAAGGGGAATGTGACGACTATATGTAGGATGTCAGATTGAACTTTGTCAGCGGGGGATTTCATATATAACCTGTGAGTTTTGAAAGGGAGGTTCTCTGTAACAACAGTGTTTCAGGTAATCTTGCGTTTGTCCATCTACAGAAAGTAAACGATTCCAAATCAAATTTTCAGTTTGATATCTGACTAATTCTCAATCCCATTGCAGGCACTGGAAACTGCAGGGCAAGTATATTAAGAAACAAGTGCTTTTGAGTGCTCGAACGAACGGAGTGACCCTGTTGAGCGGGATTCAAGGTGCGGGAGTGGGATCTTTTCAGGAGGATTGCCGTGGCCACAGAGGAAACCAGTAGGGGGCCACAGTGGAAAAGCATTCAGACATTTGTACCATCTGGATATCTCAAACATTCAGCACCACCTAAAAGTTGAGGTATCTGCTATATAGCTCAACCGAGGTAAAACGTGAGATATCATCATTCAGAGAGGCGAATCGAGGGTTGAGATATTAAAAAAAGGGGAAAAGGGCTTGACGTGTCAAACCTTACGCGTTTTCTCTTTCCAATACTTGGCTCGCAAATCCCGTTTCAGAATTTTTCCGTAATTGTTCTTTGGCAATTCATCCACAAAATCGACTGATTTGGGCTTTTTGTAGCTTGCAATGTTGTTCTTACAGAAAGAAATCAATTCCTCTTCCGTTGCAGTTTGTCCAGGAAGACGTGCCACCACGGCTTTAATCGCCTCTCCCCATTGAGAATCCGGAACCCCTATGACCGCCACCTCCCTTACGGCCTCATGCTGTATGAGGACCTCTTCAATCTCCCGTGGATAGATATTCTCACCTCCACTGATGATCATATCCTTGGATCG